>QWCE01002990.1_pt1 | contig 19562 bp, 21 predicted proteins | sample 1972531 | NCBI WGS metagenome assembly QWCE01 (sample SAMN09866716, study PRJNA288562) | Human gut metagenome isolate term4_stool, whole genome shotgun sequencing... | reverse complement strand
TCTGGCGCTGAAAAAGCTGCCCACCGTCAAGAGCCTGCAAGCGGAATATTCCGATCTGCTCGTGCAGAAGAAGCTCGATTATGCAGAGCTTTCCAAGGCGCGTGACGAAGCAAAGCGGCTCCATATAATTTTCTGTGCCGGTCAAAACATAAGCGGCTGAACTGTGGGGATTCATCTTCCCGCAAAGCTCAGCCATGTAGTCTGTTATGGGAATCGTCCTGATGGAAGTATCGCTTTTGGGGTACCGATCACAATTCTCGTCCGTGAACCGGGATTGTCAGCGGTACTGGTATAGCCTTTGATATAGCGTGCTTCCCATCTGCCGTCCTTGCGTTTGAAAATATTTTCACCTTTTGCCATCTTGAGAACCTCCTAATTTTTTGAAAACGTTGTGGCAACTCACATTCTACCAACAGCACCAAGCCGTTTCGGACTGCGCATTTGACTGCGATAAACCGTCAGTCGAACGTGTCAGCAGCAGGAATCGGGCACAAAATTTCAAGTTCACACCCGTGCCCCGATTTCTTTTTTTCAAAAACTGCTGTAAATTCACCTCTTCCTATTGATTTTTACCGATCTTAGTGCTATAATCTGATAAAAATATTATAGGGAGTAAGGGCCATGGAGTGATGAACTCCACGATGATTTTTTGCCAGAACCAGCAGATCAATCGGCGCGTGCTGATGTTCTGCTTTCTTTTCCCGGATAGGGTAAGTACCCGCTTATTTTCCAGAAAGAGGTGTGCAGTTGGAAGTACAAGAAATGCGGCAGGTCTTCATAGACAGCGCAGTTCGCGTCGTAGCGCGGGATGGCCTGGAGAAAACCACTACCAAAGCCATTGCATCCGAAGCGAAGCTGAACGAGGCATATATTTATAAGTGTTTCTCCGGCAAAGATGACCTGCTCAGCGCGGCACTTCACATGGAAGATGTGAACTTTGTCAACCTTCTGCAAAAGACGCTTCCTATCATGCATATGCCGGAGCTCTCCTGGAAAGAGCGGGCGTATATCCTCTGGAAAAAGAGCTGGGAGTTTGTCTTGAGTAAGCCAACCGATTGTATCTTCTACATTAGGTACTATTATTCCGCAAGCTGCCGCGCACATGCATATGAAACACATCTTGCGTGTTTCCAGCCGCTGATCGAAAAAGCAAGCAAGTCTTTCAAGCCCGGCACATACATGGACATGCTCGTTCATCAGGTCTTCTCCACAATACTGTTCTTTGCCTCCAGAGTTATGAACGGCGAGATGGAAAACAGTGAGGAAACGACCACATGGGCTTTTGAACAGATTTATAGCTTTGTCGTGCCGAATATCAGAGCCGAAGTTTTAGAGGAAAAGGATAAGTAAGAAGCTTTATGAACAAATCTCTCAAGAAAATCTGGAACGTGATCAGCAGCATTCTGGTCGCGCTGGTGGTGCTCTTGGCGCTCCTGTTGGTTGGCGCAAGGGTCGTTGGATTGCAGGTATTCACCGTGCTGTCCGGCTCTATGGAGCCGACCTATCACACCGGTTCGCTGATCTATGTAAAAAAGGTAGACCCCTATACCATAAAAGAAGGACAACCCATCACGTTTATGCTGGACGAGAACACGGTGGCCACGCACCGCGTCGTGGGCATCGTCCCGGACGAGGAAGACCCCGCCGTGATCCGCTTCCGCACCAAGGGCGACGCCAACGAAGCCGAGGATGGTTCTCTCGTACATTATAAAAACGTAATCGGCACGCCGATATTCTCCATTCCGTATCTCGGCTATGTTGCGGATTATATCCAGCACCCGCCCGGAATGTACATTGCCATCTCTGCCGGTGCTGTCCTGCTTCTGCTTGTGTTTATCCCCGACATTTTTGCGGACGACAAAGACAAGGACGAGAGCAAAAAGAAAAAGTCTTCCCGGCGCAAGAAAGGCGCTCATGCTGCGGCGCACAAGGCTGCTGCGGTCGATGTCACCCCGGAAGAACCCGCCGATGAAAGCCTGACCGACGAGATCCGCCGGAAAACTGACAATCTGCTCACAGACGATGAGGTGGAAGCCATTCGTCAGACCGTCGAGGCAGGCCGCTTTGACAAAGCCGCCGCCGATGCGCTCCGGCAGGAGCTGATAAAGCGGAAAGCAGAACGGGACGCGCAGTAAGCGCTTCACATTGATTCAAGGGCAATGCCGCAAGGCTCCCTATATAACAAATTTTTAGGAGGTTTTCGTGATGAAAACGAAAAGCAAAGCTCTGCTCCTGACCCTCTGTGCGGTATTGCTTGTTACCGCCTCTATGCTGGGAACGATGGCATACCTGACCTCCACCGATGAAGTTAAGAACACCTTCACCGTGGGACAGGTAAAGATCACGCTGGACGAAGCCAAGGTCAATGGTGATGGTAAGCCGATTCATAAGGATGGCCAAGTTGTTACCGACCTTGCGGACGCCGAGCGTGTAAAGGCCAATGAGTACAAGCTGCTGCCCGGCCATACATACACCAAGGATCCCACAGTTACCGTTAAAAAGGGCAGTGAAAGCTCTTATGTCCGTATGCTTGTCACTGTCACCTTTGACAAGCCCCTGACGGATGAAAAGCTGGCTACAAAACTCGACAATATCTTCACTGGTTATGATGTCGCGAACTGGAATCGCAACGCAAAGAATACCGAGACCGAAAACGAAAAGACCATTATCACCTACGAGTATCGCTATAATGAGAAAGTTTCTGCTGCAACAGAAGACAACAAGTTGCCTGCCCTGTTCACCGGAATCCAAGTTCCCGGCGATTGGACAAACGATGATTTGGCGGCACTGGGCGGCATCCAGATTAACATCGTTGCTCAGGCCATTCAGGCGGACGGCTTTGCCAATGCTGACGAAGCATGGAAGCAGTTCTAAAAGCTGTTAACAGCTAACTATCAACACGATTCCAACAGATGAGGGGAAACCGATTCGATTCTACTGTCTGTTGAAATAAATCCTCATCGCAAAAACAACAGGAAAGGAGGAAAACGACATGAAGAAGAAAGGTTTGGCACTGGTTCTGGCGCTGACTCTACTGGTCGTTGGCGTTGTAGCAGGTACGTTGGCATGGCTGACGGCCCAGACCGCCCCCGTTGTCAATACGTTTACCACCAGCGACATCAAGGTCGAGCTGAAAGAGAACACCGGCCCGGAGTACAAAATGATTCCGGGCTACACCATCAGCAAGGACCCCACGGCGACTGTTCTGGATGGCTCCGAAGAGTGCTATCTGTTTGTGAAGCTGGAAAAGTCTGGGGACTTTGATCAATTCCTGACCTATACGATGGCTGACGGCTGGAAGAAGCTCGACGGTGTTACCGATACGGTCTACTACCGTGTTGTTGATGGCACCAACAATAAGATCGGCACACCCTACAGCGTCCTGAAGGACGATAAGGTCACTGTCAAAGATACTGTTACCAAGGAAATGATGGAAGACGCTGAGCAGAACAATCCCACTTTGACCGTTACCGCCTACGCCTCTCAGCTGTACAAGAATAACAATCCAACTGACAACACCTTCACTGCTGTTGAGGCTTGGAACAACATCACAAACAAATAACCCCCTGCGCGCGGGCGCAGAAACAATAACATACTACATAAAAGGAGCAAAGCAAACATGAAAAAGAAACTGACAGCCATTTTCCTGTGTGTCGCACTGGTCGCGATCGCCGTCGTGAGCGCATCTCTGGCCTACTTCACCGATACTGAAAAAGCCACCAACACCTTCACCGTTGGAAACGTAAAAATCAACTTGATCGAGCAGCAGAAGGGCGCGAACGGTCTGGAAGACTTCGTGCCTAACAAGACCCTGCTTCCTGGCACAAGCGACAAAAATGCTGTTTCCAAGATCGTTACCGTCAAGAACACCGGCGAGAATGACGCTTGGGTGTGGGTTGATCTCAAGATTCCTGCCTACCTCGTAAGCAAAGATTACCCCGACGATGAGAGCAAAAATGCCCTGCATTGGAACAGCTACGGCTGCTTCAACGTCGAGTATAACTCCGGCAATTATTGGGGCCTTGCAACCTCTGATGGCATCGTCGACGCTGACCACAAGGTTACCAACGCGGACATGGTTGCTGTTGAAGATGGCCTTTGGTATGACTACCAGTACGTTGGCAGGGAAACGATTGGTGAAGGTGAATCTGCGCGTGAGTATGTTGTCATCCGCACGAAGATGAAGAACAAGCTGCCTGCCGGCAAGATCTCTCTGCCCTGCCTGGCACAGGTCTACATGGATTGGCGCGTAGTTACCGACAAAGACGGTACTCAGTTCATCCTGCCTGCTGGTGACCCCATCTCCACCGATGCTTCCTGGGAGATCATTGTGAACGCCTATGCCATTCAGGCGGACGGCTTTGATAATGTTGATGAAGCCATTGCGGGTTATACAAATAACGGCAAATAATCCCCCAACATATCCGGCCATGCACCCTTCGTGGTGCAGGCCATATGAGAGCACCCGGCAAGACCGGATGTTCTCATATGGTCTGACACGATCATAGAAACCTGTTTTCATATCCCTGATCAGGAGATATGGCAATATCAGTTTGAGAGGAGCACGACTATGAAGCGAAAACTTTTGATTCTGTCGGTGCTGGCGATCTGCATCGCCACGCTTGCCGCAGGAACCCTTGCGTACTTCACCTCCGAGGGAAAGGCGCATAACGTCATTACCACCGGCGGCGTGAAGATCGCAGTGCAGGAATGGGCGGACGAGGCCAGAACCGAGCCCTTTGAAGACCTGACCGGCGTGATGCCCAGCACCACCGTCACCAAGATCGCGGAGATCAAGAACACCGGCGCGTCTGATGCATGGGTTCGCGTAAAGGTGGAAAAGAGCATCAAGCTCAAGGGCGAGGGCACACCGGACACCGGCCTCGTGGAACTGGCGTTCAATACCGTCGACTGGACGGAAAAAGACGGCTACTATTATTATACCAAAGCCCTGAAGCCCGGAGAAGTCACAGCGCCTGTTTTCACGTCTGTGACCTTTAATGCTACCATGGGCAACGAGTACCAGAACGCCACGGCAACGGTGAATGTTTCCGCCCAGGCCGTGCAGACCGCCAACAACGGCGCAACCGTCATGGACGCCAAGGGTTGGCCCAATTCGTAAGGAGGCAGCGCTATGAAGAGCAGAAAAGGATTCGCACTGATTATTAGCCTTGTGTTGGTTATCGGAATAGTGCTTCCCGGCACGCTGGCGCTTTCTACCGATCAGGCCGCTACAAACGGCGAGCTTACGGTCACGGAAGAAATCCCAACTCCCACGCCGGAGGTAACGGAAACGCCAACTCCCACGCCGGAGGTAACGGAAACGCCAACACCCACGGAGGAGCCCAAGCCGACGGAGACCCCCGTGCCCTCCGAAACCGAGAAGCCTGCCGAAACTGAGGCTCGCAAGGAATGCACCTGCAGCGCAGCCGAGGGTGAAGCGCACAAGGAAGGTTGTCCACTCTATGCCGCGCCTGAAAAGCCCGCAGATCCCTCTCATATAGATATCTGCTCCGACGACTGCACCGATGCAGACTGCAAATGCACCTGCCACCTGATGAAGAAGATCATGGAGTGCAAGACGCTGGAGGAGATCGAGGCTATTATCAAGGCAACCCCGGAGGATGTACTGAAGTCTTTGTCGGAGGAGCAGGTCGCACAGGTGGAGGCGTACATGGATAAGCTGATGCCCGCTCCCTTGCCAGCCATGGTTATTGAGGAATCCGAACCTCCCGTGGAGAGCGAGATTTACCGTCCGACTGTAAACTACACCAATGTCGCACCCTTTGGCGATCCCGTTACTGGCGGGAATAATTGAGGAGGCAGAGAATGAAAAAGACGAAGATTCTATCGCTGCTTTTGTGCCTGTCCCTTTTCTGCGCGCTGATCGTGCCCTGCACGACAGCCTATGCGGAAGGGGAAACTAAGTCTGGCAGCGGCGACAACGGCATGAAGATCAGCAAAACGGCGACAGCCAACCCTGATGGCAGCAGCTACACCATCACGCTGGAAGCCTTCGCCACCGGTGAAAAGACCACGCAAACCACGGACGTTCCTACAGATATCGTTCTGGTGCTGGACCAGTCTGGCTCCATGAATGACCCAATAGGCGGCTATACATACACGGAATACCAGAAATGGAGTGGATTGGGCTATCGCAACTATCATAATGACGAGTATTATCCGCTCAGGCACAATAACGGCAGCGAGAACCTGTGGCACAAGCTGAATGATAATGAGTATGTTGCTGTTTCCGTAGAACAGAATATGGGATATGCCCCTATTTCAAACTGGAACAACTGGGAATACTATGAGAATCGAAACAATCTTTATTGTTTGGTTAATGAGGAGTATAAAAAAGTTAGTGTCTCCAAGGATTGGAAGGGCACATACAACTACGATGTTGACGGAAAACAAATAGGAAGTGGATCTAGTTCATTGGGCTCCCCAACGTTTAATGATGGCTATGCTCCTCTCTATCAGTCCGTAAAGGAGTACACCTATTCCTACACTCTGAATGGAACCAAAACGGTTATAGAAAAGTCGGATGGAGATGGAAGCAGTCCTAATACGCAGTTTTATAGCAAGGGCTATAGTGATCAGGCTGGCGGCTCAAGGCTGAATGCTCTACAGAATGCAGCAACCACATTCGTCAATGCCGTCGCTGCGAAGGCAGCAGGTAAGGATGGCAACATCGATACCCCTGATGATAATGTCGATCATCGCATTGCGGTGGTTGGATATGCGTCACGCTATGATTCGACTAAAAAATGGAAAAACACAGAAGTCTTTGTTGGTGCAAATCAGTATAACTACAGTAAAAACGCCAGCCAATACTACGGTTCGGCATTTCAGAATATGAGCACCACAGAAGGGAAACACAATATTACAGCATCTATTGATGCGCTTGATGCGGATGGCGCAACCTACACCAATTATGGCCTTGAAATGGCGAATGGGATTCTAAATGCAAATCCCGTACCCAATGGGGAGACCCGTAACCGGGTAATCGTACTATTCACGGACGGGTATCCTGGACAAAATGCAAATGATTTCAACTCCGCTGCCGCAAATGCCGCCTTGAAACAGGCAACTACAGCAAAGAACAACGGTGTGTCTCTGTACTCGGTCGGCATTTTCTCAGGTGCAGATGCAACAACAGCAGGCGATAACAACGGAAGTAATACCGATGCTGCCAACTGGTTTATGCAGCAGGTGTCTTCCAACAACGGCACACCGCGGTCTCCCAGCTATTACCTCTCTGCCGCGGACGCTGGTTCTCTGAACAGCATCTTCCAGCAGATTTCCAGCAACATCGGCGGCTCGTCCACAACGCTTGACAGCAAGACCGTTGTAAAGGACGTTATTTCCCCCTACTTCACGCTGCCTGCCGGGACGACGGCAAGCGACATTCGAATCGATACTTATGACTGCAACGGAAAGACCGGAAATACCTACACATGGAGCAGCACCAGTGGCGGCAGTGGCGGTGCGTCTGCCACGGTCAGCGGCGACCAGGTCAGCGTAACCGGCTTTGACTTCTCCAAAAACTGGTGCGGCACCGAAACGAATGCACAGGGCACCACCGTCCGGGGCAAGAAGCTGGTCATCTCCTTCACGGTAGACCCCAAGAGCGATTTCCTGGGCGGCAACGATGTTATCACCAATGCAAGCGCGGGTATCTACGAGAACGGCTCCGCGCAGACCCCTGTTATGACCTTCGAGCAGCCCAAAGTCAATGTTCCAATCAAGAAAGTGACCGTCACGGCGCAGGACAAGAACGTCTATCTCAAGGGCGAAGTCACCGCCAATCAGCTCAAAGACGGCGCTAAAATCAGCGTTGACGACGTAAAACTTGATCTCAGCAAGGATAACTACGGCCTTGATCCCTGGCAGACCGAATACGTCAATATCACCGTTACGGTCAAGGACGAAGACGGCAACGCTATTTCTGACAAGCTGACAGACCTGACCGAAGACACAACTTATACCGTTGAAGTTACTGTTGCTCCCAAGAAACCGGGTACTTCTACCACCGAAAAGGGTGACGCAGCAACTGCAAAAACAGGTGTCAATGATCCTGCCGCCAACATCTACGTCTTCAAGCCGGAGCTGACGTTTAAGGATTCCACCGCATATTACGGTGAGACGGTTCCCACAAACAACAATTATAGCGGCAATCAGGTTGGTACAGAAAAGTGGATGCATGATGGCACAGCGGCTGTTCCCAGCGAAATGCTCGGTGAAAAGCCGACGCTGGATATCAGCTTCACGCCGGATGAAAGCAAGCTTAAGGACGGCAAGTACACCAAGCAGGATGTTCCGGTTGCGGCTACGGTCAAAATCGGCACAGAAAATGTGAACGACTACACCACATTTGTGCATCAGGACTGCACCACTGCCTGCGGTTGGGAAACCCCGGCAAAGCCCGGTGCTCCCGCGTTCCTGATCCACATCCAGACCTGCACGCTGACCATTACCAAGCAGGACGGCGCAGACGGTGAGCCTTACGTCTTTGACATTTACAAGGACGACGATAAGTATTCCGAAGTGACCGTTAAGGGCAACGGCACCGAAACCCTCGTCGAGCTGCCCGTCGGTACTTACACCATCAAAGAGGACACCGGCTGGAGCTGGCGCTACTCTGCCGATAACGGCGGCGGCGCTGCGCTGACGGCACAGAATCCCACCGGCAGCATTACCTGCACCAACGAAAAGAACAAAAATCAGTGGCTGAACGGCTTCAGTGATGTTGTGAAGAACATCTCTGGCGTAAGCAATAACAACTAAGGAAGGAGGGGACTATATGTATCACGGAAAATATGAAGCACGGCATTTGCAGCGTAGACGTAAACGCCGCAGCAAGAAGACCGGAATGTTGTTCCTTTCCCTTCTGCTTGTGATTGGTATGGTGGTAGGCGGCACCGTTGCATGGCTCAGCACAAAAAGCGCGCCCATCACGAACACATTCCTTCCCTCCAAGGTGGCCTGCCAAGTGCAGGAGGAGTTCAACAGCACCACAGGCGTAAAGACCAACGTCAACGTGGAGAATACCGGCGACATCGACGCCTACATCCGGGTCAAGCTGGTGACTTATCGCACAAACGATCAGGGGCAGCACATCGGCGGCACCGCATCCCTCCCTACATTTACGCTGGGTGCAAACTGGGTATCGTATGACGGTTATTACTACTACACGCTGCCTGTTGCTCCGGGAGAAAGACCGGAAACTAACCTGACGGACAGCATGATGCTGATCGACTCCTACACGGATGCGGACGGCGGCAAGCAGGCCATCGACGTGATGGCCGAGGCCATCCAGAGCGTTCCGAAAGATGCCGTTCAGGCTGCTTGGGGCGAAGACTTCTCGATTGACGCAGACGGCAGTCTGCACGTACCGGCTAACTAAGGGGGGTGGAGATCATGAAAAAATCATTCAAAGCAATCACATCCCTTGTGCTGATGCTGCTCGTAGTGATGAGTATGTCAGTAACGGCCTTTGCAGCGTCTCCTTCCATCACGTTTGAAGGGTTCTCAAAAGGTTTTGACTTCCAGCCCGGCAGCGAGTACACGGAGACCGACCTGTTCGGCAACTTCAAAAACGTCATGCCCGGCGATACCGTGACGGAGACCATTACCTTCACCAATTCGGCGACCGACTGCGATTTCGTGAATCTCTACATGAGAGCCGAGGCGCATGATGAGACGGACAATCCTCTCAGTCCCAAGGTCGCGGAGAAGGAGTCCGTCGCCACCATGACGGAGTTCCTGTCCAAGCTCTCCATGAAGGTCTGGAACGGTACAGAGCTGATCTATGACGCTTCTCCCGACCAACTGGACGGACTGAAAAGCAATAAGCTTCTCGGCACCTTCCGCACCGGCGAGACGGTCACGCTGAAAGTCGAGCTGAGCGTCCCCATTGAGCTGGACAACAAGTACGCCAACCGCGTAGGTGAAGTGGACTGGATCTTCCATGTGGAAGCTTACAACGAAAGTCAGCTTTCCGTCCGTAAGGTCTGGTCTGACGGCAATGCCAACCACGCTAATGACAGCATCACGGTCAATCTGCTGAAAGACGGTAAGGTCGAAAGCTCTCAGGAGCTGAACGCAGCAAACGGATGGGCATACACCTTTGACCGGCTTCTGGAAGGCCATACCTGGACTGTCGAGGAAGCAGAGGTTCCTGCCGGGTACACCGTCAGTTACAACACGGTGGGCACGATGACAACCATCACCAATACCCGGAATTATACGCCGCCTGATCTCCCTGACCCCACATATCCTCTGAATATTTCCGTCCGTAAGGTCTGGAGCGGCGACGACGGGAAGGACCGTCCTGATTCCGTGACCGTGACCCTGTATAACGGCGATGTGGCCTATGAGACCGTTCGTCTCGGCGCATGGAATAACTGGACTTACACATGGAAAGACCTGAGTGCCCACGGAAACTGGCAGGTCGTTGAGACCAACATTCCCAAGGGCTATGTCCCATCTTACAGTGTCTCCGGTAATGTCGTTACCATCACCAATACCCGAAGTCTGATCCAGACCGGTCAGCTCAACTGGCCTATTTGGGTGCTCGGCGGCGCAGGACTTGTCCTTGTTTCTCTCGGCGGGGCAATGCTGGTGAAGAAAAAGAGAAAAAATAATGCCTAAAAAAACGGGCATTGCCATCGTAGCAGTGGGAGCAGTGCTGATCCTTTCGGCACTGCTCCTACTCTTGTATAACCGCTATGAGGACGCGCACGCCGGGCAGGAAGCCGAGAACCTGCTGGAAAACGTTGAGGCGGTTATTGAAACGAAAAGAATAAAAGCACCTGTCACCAGTAAGCAGCAGGACGCAGCTCCGTCTACGACGCCGCTTGACCCACAAATGCCGGTCGTGATGCTGGATGGCTATGAATATGTGGGCTATGTCGAAATCCCTGTGCTGGAGCTAAAGCTGCCAGTTATGTCTGAATGGGATTATAACCGGCTGAAGCTTGCACCATGCCGTCAATTCGGCTCTTCCCGCACGGACGATCTTGTCATTGCCGCGCATAATTACGAAAGCCATTTTGGGCATCTGAAAGATTTGTCGGTGGGAGAACCCGTCACCTTTACGGACATGGAGGGCATTGTCAACACCTACTGCGTTGAAAAGATCGAAACGCTGAATCCGAACGAGGTGGATGCGGTGCAGAACAGCGGATATGACCTTGTGCTCTATACCTGCACCAAGAGCGGTAAAACGCGGGTAACGGTGTTCTGCAACCGCGAGGAGATAGCTGCACCTTCTCCGGCTCCGACGCCGATGGAAAAATGAGGTTGAACGTGGCAAACAATATTATCAATTTGGACAGAAAAAGAAACCGCCGCTCTTGTGCCAACAGCGCCCATGGGATGAAGATGGATCGCTGTGTTCTGTGCTGACATCTGACCAATGTTCCCCAAAACACGCCGATTTCCCAGCGAAAATACTATGTCCAAGGACAGGGACAGCTTTGCGCGAAATGCTACTACGAGCTTTGCAAGCAATGTGCGTTCTTTGGCGAGGACAATGTGAACTCATAACAATGATAGAGCAGAAAACAGATCAGAGGCTTACCTGCGGTCAGCGTTTTGGCCGCTGGATTGTGCTGGGTGGGTGTGTGACGACCCAGCGGGGTGAGCGGAAGTATCTGTGCCGATGCTGAACTGCGCGTGCAGTTGCAGCCGGACTTGTAGCTGCGATTTGTAAACGCAGTCGTGATTCTGTTTCAGCAATATGGAGTGCCTGAATGAAAAAAGAAAACTCTTTGCAATCTTTCTGTGAGCGTCAGGACAGAATGTATCTTCTACAGGAGTGGGATCAGGAGAAAAATGCTCCCTGACCCCAGACACCGTACATAAGGGCAGTCATCTGAAAGTCTGGTGGCATTGTGAAAATGGTCATACATGGCTTTCGGAAATCCGGGTTCGTGCAAATGGTTCGATGTGTCCTTACTGTACCAGGCGGATGCTTTGGGGCGAAAGCAATGATCTACTCACCTTGAATCCTGCGTTGGCTTCTGAATGGGACAATGAGAAAAATGGTAAACTGAAGCCGTCGGATGTACTGGAAGGAAGCAATAAATATGCTTGGTGAAAGTGTCAGAATGGACATTCATGGCGAGCTCGCATACTCAGCCGAAGTCTGAGGACGCTAAACAGCCCCAATGCCCACCGGATAAGGAAAAAGCAATCAAGGAGGCACTCCAGCACTTCGGGATGATTTGAGGTGACGAATATGGAACGCTTGATTTCCTGTGAGTTCAATATGGATACTGCCTGTGTTGAACTGAAATTTGTCGATGGCAGCATGATTTCCATTGACACGAGTGCCGTTGAGAACGAGATTGCCGACAATATGTATCAGCGGTCAGAGCTGGACTGGCTAATCTATAATAAACCTCTGGAGTATGCGCAGCTGGTTCTTGACGGCAACTTGGAACGGTATGTGAAAGGCACACCGGAGCATCGGTTGATTGATTGAGAATAAGTGTGACAGAGCCCACCGGTCAACAATGATCGGTGGGCTCTGTATTATTCCAGTTCGCAACCAGGAGTTTCAAGACGACAGTCTGTTTCAAATGTTGTCGAGAATCTTTTGGACGGCATATGGCTTGGCATATTTGATATAAGCATCGCTCACGAAAATGGTGTTTGTCGCATGTGGTTCAACCCACATTGCCGGGTAGATAACAACCTTCTTTTTGCTTCTTCGTCCAGCTGCGGTAATTTCACTATCAGCAGTGATTTCGCAGCCTGATTGCTTAAGGATATTCGCTAAAGGCATGATCATGTTAATCTGTGTCTCTGGTTTGATAGGAGATGCTTTTATGCCATCAACACCCCATTCAAGGAGCTGAAGTGCAGCAAAGCGGTCAAGCATGCCATGTACATATTGGTTCCTGTAATGCTTTAGGCATTTGGAACACGCAGATCCACAATCACAGGAACTCAACAGCTCTTTCATATCGGATAGTAGTTCGGCAATTGCATCGGCTACACTGACAGCATAACCAGCGCCGCTCGATAGACTATCGTAAAGATAGATATCGACATAGGAGGCTTCAGCCCCAGTCCTGAGACGATAACCGGTGACAAGTTCGGTGAATTCAACATCGAGTTTTTTGCTTGCTACCAGTCGCAGTGCTTCAGCTAAGGATTGAGCTGCACGGTTAAGCCATCTCCCGATCGCTTTTAATCTGATGAATTGTTTTTTTGAAGTATTTTTCCTCCGATGTACAGAGGAATTCTATATAGGGATTATAGCATGGAGCGTTAATTTTGAAAAGCCACCGTACCAAACTAATGATACAATGGCTTTCTTTTTCATTCATAAATGATTTTTATTCAACTACCATGCCTTCCCGGGTGCTTGGTAGTTGAGGTATGTTGTGATAATCCGGACAGAGAACCGTCCCCTTGTCCTTCTATCCCATAATAGTTCTGGAAATAATATCCATAACCTTATCGTAGCAGCCTCCACATCCTGTAGAGCACCGTGTTGTGTCTCTTACATCTTCAAAAACTTTAAGAAGCTCTTCCATGTTGCTGTGTTTATGTACCTCATCAATAATATCATAGTAGCTAACGTGGTTACATTTACATACTATGTAATCGCCATCCGGCATCTTCTCCTCCTGTTTTTTCTCCTCCACTTCTTTTTTCCAGAGACTGTGCAGATTGCAGTACGCATATGCGGCAACCACTTCATCACCTTCACAAATAGCAAAGGATGCCTGCGGTTTATCACCAGGCTTTAAAACCTTTCTTTGATTTCCCTGTTTTGTCTCAAGAGAAATCCATTCAATATAGTGTTCCGGAAGCATTGGATGAGAAACCTCACCTACTGTCACCGTCACCTGATTATTCTTTACTACACAAACAGGAATATGCTTTTCTGCTGCTGCCTCTGTGACACCCGGAATCAACTCTTTCATTTTTTCCCCGCAGCACATCAGCGGAACGCCGCTTTCCTTAACAATCGCTGCAATTTTTCCACAATGTTCACAAACATAAAATTTTTGTTCCATAATTCATCATCCTTTTTTGTATTTTCTGTTTTTTATCTTACCATATACATGTTGATATTGCAAGTCAGGAGTTGAGGACAGTAACGGAAAATAACGTTCTTTTATTCTTCCTCCTGTTCAGCCAGTTCTTTACTATAAGCATACAAGTCATCATTAATTAATAAAGCAATGCTCATATCCATCAAACCATCGCTTTCTATCCTCACTCTAAAAAGAGGATAATAACGACCAAAAGATTCTTTATTTTCTTCAATATCTGCAAAAATCTTTTCCCAATCTTTATCACGCATTAAGAAATATCGATTCTGTTCAATGGGTATTTACATCCTGTTCGAAAAAGAGAATATTGACACCGGAAAGATGGAGGGCGAACTGTTGCTCTCCATTTTGTCCAGTTTGGCAGAAAGTGAATCCCATTCCATTTCAGAAAATGAAATCTGGAGCATTCAGAAACGCTTCCGCAACGGCACCTTCAAGATTTCGTACCCACCATACGGTTACGATTACATTGACGGTGAGATGGTAGTGAACCCGGAGCAGAGCGAGATCGTGAAGTGGATCTTCACAGAAGTACTGAGAAGTATCTTCCTCAACTCAACCTTGTTATGACAGTGCCGGGTATCCGATCCTTTGCCGCTATTGTTGCATGGATGAGAGATGGTTGCAAGGCGATGGTTGGTTTGACGGTTACTCAAGAAGTAGGGTTCAGGTAGGATTTGATTGAAAAAATCATTTAGGGTGCTTGACAAAGCTCTAAATCAAGTCTATTATATAAATTGAATTATATAAAATAATTTCTGTAATTCGGGGGAGGAAACTAAAATGGCAAGAAAAACGCAGATTTCCAAAGAAGTTATTTTAGAAGCGGCATTAAAAATGCTGATCCGTGATGGATATTCCGCAATCAATATCAAGACCTTATCAAAGGAAATTGGCTGCTCTACACAGCCCCTGGTATGGCACTTTGATAACATGGAGGGACTCCGTAAGGCGTTAGCCGATCACGCGCTGAAATACGCGAACATCAAAATGCGCCCCTCAGCCAGTGAGTCAGTCAATGCTTTTGAGCAGGTAGGACAAGCCTATATAAAAATGGCGTTGTATGAACCTAATCTTTTTCAATTTGTATTTTTGAATGGAAGTGACTGCTATCCTGTGGGAGATTCTGATGTGATTCTTGACGATAAAGATAACCGTGAGCTGATCAAAATGATAGCGGCGGAATTTCAGATATCAGAGAAAAGCGCAGAGCAGTATATTCGAAACACTGTAATATATACACATGGGATCGCTTCCTTCTTAGCAACCGGTATGATGCACTTATCGGAAGGAGAAATCATGAGCATGATACATCAGGCAGGTAATAGTTTCCTCAAGCAGGCAGGGATTCCGGAGGATAGAATTCCGAATCCATGACGCACAAGGTGCAGTACAATGCGAAAAAGAGCTATTATTTGGAGTGCCTTGTTTGCGGCAGAGCTTTTAGCGGTACTGTTCCATATGAATATCAGCCGGTATTATTCCAATTTGACAGCGCGGTTGGTGTTTGGGAGCTTGCTGGCAGCAGTGGGCGGAATTGGGCTGCTGGAAGTTTTCAAAATGTGCTGACTTTAACAGCGTCTCAAATCTGTAAAGCCGATTCCAAAATATTCAAAGCCTGCCTGTATTATATCACGATTGCCATGCTGCTGATTGATCCGTTGTATCTGAGCATATTGTGCGTTTTTTTCGGCGGAGGCGATATGAATGGAATTGCACTGCTGTTCCCTGAATGGGCTGTAAGAATCTTTTTTGGAGTAATGCTGGTGATCCATTGCCTGCTGTTTTGGAGAATTGTTTTACCAAGGTACAATAGAGCGTTTATGACAAGAGAGCCTGATGCTTAGATACGGGGCTTGCGGTGCGCGTAGTGTTTTTAAAGTGCAGGACACCGAAGGCACAGAGGTGTGCTTCTCACTCTGGCTATGGCACCAGGCAGACGCTTCAGATCTATACAATAGACACAAAAGTTTTACACGTCCACGATAAGCTGAATGAGGTTTATGATTTCAATAAAAGCGCAGGAGTTATTGGGAACGGATGTTAAAACAGAACTTAAATATTAGAAAATGAAAATGATGGAGGAGAAAACCATGCTGAACATCGAACATCTGACAAAGGCCTACGGTGAGAAGAAAGCCGTGGACAATCTAAGCTTACACATCGCCCCCGGCGAGATTTACGGCTTTATCGGCCACAACGGGGCGGGAAAGACCACAACATTAAAATCCGTGGTGGGCATTTTGCAGTTTGACGCAGGAGAAATCACCATTGACGGGATATCCATCAAGGAAAATCCCTTGGAATGCAAACGGCGCTTTGCCTACATCCCTGACAATCCCGACCTGTACGACTACATGACGGGCATCAAGTACCTGAATTTCATCGCCGACATTTTCAGCGTGGGCGCAAATGAGCGGCAGGCGCGCATCCGCAAATACGCCGATGCATTTGAACTGACCGCCGATTTGGCGCAGCCCATCGCCGCCTACTCCCACGGCATGAAGCAGAAGCTGGCCATCATCGCAGCCTGGCTCCATGAGCCGAAGCTGATTCTTATGGACGAGCCCTTCGTGGGCCTTGATCCGAAGGCCTCCCATCTGCTCAAGAAGATGATGCGCCAGGTTTGCAATGAGGGCGGCGCCATCTTCTTTTCCACCCATGTGCTGGAGGTGGCGGAAAAGCTCTGCGACAAGGTGGCTATCATCAAAAACGGAAAACTCATCCGCTCCGGCACCATGGAGGAGGTCAAGGGGGATGAGTCTCTGGAGGATGTGTTCCTGGAACTGGAGGGAGAATCATGCTGAAAGTATTGGTAAAAAAGGAGATGGCGGAACTTTTCCGCAGCTATTTCTACAACGCGAAAAAGAACAAGGCCCGCTCCAAGGGGGCCACGGCAGCCTATTTTGTCCTCTTTGCCCTTCTGATGGCAGGTATCCTGGGCGGGATGTTCGCAGTTTTGGCTAAGACCCTCTGCGCTCCGCTCCACGCTGCCGGTGTGGACTGGCTCTACTTTGCCATGATGGGGCTGATCGCCGTTTTGCTGGGGGCTTTCGGCAGCGTGTTCAACACCTACTCCACGCTGTACCTGCCAAAGGACAACGACCTGCTGCTGTCTTTGCCCATTCCGGTTTCCGTGCTGATGGTCTCCCGGCTTGTGACGGTTTACCTCATGGGTCTTCTGTATTCCGGCGTGGTGATGCTTCCGGCGATCCTTGTCTACTGGATCCAGGCGGCATTCACCAAGACCAACCTGCTGGGTGGGCTTCTGCTTACCGCGCTTATCTCCGTCTTTGTCATGACGGTTTCCTGCGCCCTGGGCTTTGTGGTGGCGAAGATCAGCCTGAAGCTGAAGCGCAAGAGTCTGATCACCGTCATCGTCTCTCTGGTCTTCTTTGCCGTGTACTACTTCGTGGTGTTCAAGGCGCAGACCCTGATCAGCCAGCTTCTGTCAAACGCGCTGGCTTTTGGCGAAGCGGTCAAGGGTGCTGCCTATCCCATCTATTTGTTTGGCCAGGTGGGCGTGGGCGATCCGATTCCCTGTTTGGTTATTTCTCTGGTTGTGGCGGCGCTGTTCGCCCTGATGTGGGCGCTCATTTCCCACAGCTTTTTGAAGCTGACCACCTCCACCGGGAAATCGGAACGGAAGGTCTATAAGGAAACTGCCGTCAGGCAGAAAAGCGTCTCCCTGGCGCTGCTGGGGAAAGAATTTTCCCGGTTTCTCGCCAGCCCCAACTATATGCTCAACTGCGGCCTGGGCATCCTGATGCTGCCCGTCTGCGGCGTCCTGCTGCTGTGGAAGGGAGGGGCGTTCCTCACGGTCATGAACGAGGTGTTCGGCGAACGGCCGGGCAGCGTTCCGGTGCTGCTGTGCGCCATGGGGTGCATGATCGCCTCTATGAACGATATGGCAGTCCCCTCCGTATCACTGGAGGGTAAATCCCTGTGGCTTATGCAGTCCCTGCCCGTGAAGCCCTGGCAGGCGCTCCGGGCGAAGCTGTCCCTCCAGCTTTTGCTCACCGGCATCCCCATGCTGTTTTGCCTATTGTGTCTGGCGATGGTCTACCCTTTTGCCCCGCTGGATCTTTTGCTTGCGGCAGTTCAGACGCTGTCCTTTGTAATGCTCTCGGCGCTGTTCGGGCTCTTTATGGGGCTGAAAATGCCCAATCTCAACTGGACGCAGGAGATCACGGTCATCAAGCAGAGCATGGGAGTGATGATCGCCATGTTCGGCGGCTGGGCTTACACCGTCCTCTTCTGCGTGGGCTTTCTGCTGTTCCCCGGCTGGAAGCTGGGCTTTGCGGGATACATGGGAGCGTATATCGGGCTGAACCTTGTTCTCTGCGGGGTGCTGTATCTGTGGCTGAAGAAGCGGGGCTGCGGGGTGTTTGCGGCACTGTAAATGGGCTTTCATGCGTTGTGGTGCCTGCGCCAGCAGGCATGGGAGTTTAGCTGCTGTTCCTTCGGAACGCTTCACGAGAATACAAACAAGATAGAAACCGAATCAGGGAGGACGCTGTCATGCTGACAAAAGAACGAAAGAAACAACTGGATACAGATTTGTGGATCATCGCCGGTGTGTCCCTTCTGGTTCTTGTCATCTATACCGTTTTCGGCAGGGAGATCGACAACATCGCCGTCGACACCGAGATTCCGATTGTGCTGCGGGTTTTGTTCATGGGCGGCATCTTTCAGTTCGTCATTGACCGACGACACATGGAGTACGGGGCGTATGGTGGTACGCCGGATCGCCTGCCGGAGAAATTCCGACTGGCTGATACCATAGGGCGCAAGCCGCGCTGTGAAGTCGGCGTATTCATCTTCGGTCAGCCGGGTTTTCACAACGCGGCTGCGGTGGGGTGTGTTGTATTTTTTTCGCATGGTCGTGACCTCCTTTCTTGCCGCATGAGCGCGGCGGGGATAAGCGGCGCAAGCCGCATAGCAGGGTTTGGGGAAGGCACTCCCCAACAAGTTTCCCGCGAGGGGCAAAACCGCAGAATTGCGGATTTTGGCACCGTGGTAGAAACTCGCTCTCGCTCTCGCTCTCGCCCTCGCTCTCGCTCTCGCTTCTCTTTACATTGACAACACAAAGCCCATGTGCTATAATATCGCGAAGAAGAACAGCCATGTTGTTCTAATTTCAGTATCGGAGGTATTCATATGGCAAACTGCAAAAACAGAAACAAGTCTTTTAACGGCGCTTTGGGCACTTTAGGAGGCCTTTTCTAAAATCACTGTTAGAAAGGGCTGAGAAGTTTGCCCTTCCTGCGCGGCAGTCGGGCTTGTTTCACAAAACAACCCACTGATTCGTAAAGGAGAATGTAACTTCATGTTTGCTAAAAATTCAAAGGCATATTCTGTCTACCTGCTGTTCCGATTTGTCTTTTCCCTGGCGGTTTCTATGTCCACAGTGCTTTCCATCGTGTACCACCTGGAGGTGGTGCAGCTGGATGCTTTCCAGCTTGTCCTGGTAGGGACGGTTCT
>QWCE01002989.1_pt1 | contig 19565 bp, 16 predicted proteins | sample 1972531 | NCBI WGS metagenome assembly QWCE01 (sample SAMN09866716, study PRJNA288562) | Human gut metagenome isolate term4_stool, whole genome shotgun sequencing... | reverse complement strand
CTTTTACTACTTTCATTTTGAATTCTGTGCTATATTTTGCCATTAAAAAACTGACCTCCGTTAGTTAGTTTTTAGGTCTAACTTTTGGGGGTCAGTTCACTTATGGAGGCGTTTTAATTTGTCACTTATTCTAATTTATTTTAATTAATCATTCTTTTTTCTTAAAGCAACAAGAGATGACATAGAAATTGCAAAGCTTGCAACGATTGGTGCCATGCTAACTACACCTGTTTTTGGATTTGAGTGTTTCTTAGCAGGAGCTTGTTTTTCTTCATTTTTATTGTCTTTTTCTTTATCAGTTTCTTTTTCAGGATCTTTTGTAGGATCTTCTTTCTTGTCGTTTCCTTCTTGATTAGCTTCGTTTTCTTTAAGGATTTTTTCGATTTCTTTTGTATTTTCAGTTATTTTTTCTATTAAATCCTTAGCCTTGTTTTCATCTTTATTTTCTTCTTGAACTTTATCATCAGTGTCAACTTTAGTTTCATCATCAGAATCACTTGTTGTGCCTGGTACAACTGGGTTTGATGGATGATCTGGAACTACTGGTTTATCTGGATTTGGTTTATCTGGATTTGGATTTGGTTTCTCATCTTCTTTTGCTTCAAATCTATAAAACCATCTTCCATTTGTTCCTTGGTCAGCTGTAACTTTAAAGTTATCTTTCATATCATCTGGCAATGCTTCTTCGCCATCTTTTAGAGCAGCTTCTTTTGTTTTGTAACCATTTTCATTGTTTTCTGGTTTTTCGTCTGTTTCAGGATCTTCTGGTTCTTCATCATCAACATCTATTTTTTCATAAGGTGTTAGTGCATAAATAAATCTACCATCTGCATTTTGGATGATTGTGTATGATTTGTTAACTGGATCATTCTTTAAAGCTTCTTGAGCTGCTTTTTCGGCTGCTTCTTTTGTTTTGTAGCCATTTTCATTGTTTTCTGGTTTTTCTTCAGGTTTTTCTTCAGGAATTTCTCCATTTTTGTTTACGCCATTAATTGTGTAAACTAGAGTATCCCCGTTTTCTAAAGTTAATACAAGATTAACAGTTTTGCCTACAAAATCTTTAAGTGTGCCAGTTTTCTTTCCTGTTGATTGAGCAGCATTTAATATATCAGTTCCAAAAGTTAATTTGAATAATTGCTCTACAGTCATTCCTGAAGTTGGAGCAGCAGCAGCAAGAGCTTTTAAATCTCTTTCATCTTCGCTACCTACTTTTATTTTTACAAGATTATTTTCATTATATAATTTTGTTAAACCAGCTACTAATCCAGTTCCACTAATTTCTTTTGCCCCTTGGGTTTCATCAAGGATTGTTACTGTTACATTCTTTCCGTATTTATCGTAAACAGCGTCATAGACTCCTTCTTTTTTAGAAATTCCATCAAACATATTATCGGCAGCTTGTTCAAATGCATCTGATTCTGGACTTCCTAGAGCTTCTTTCTCTTCAAGGTCGCTAATTTCAAGATCGTCATTATCTGAAGCTTCTTCATCTTCTTCTAATGGTTTAGCTTCTTCTTCAGTTTCTTGTTTTTCTTCTTCAGAAATTTCTTCTTCGGAATTTTCTTCGCTAGTTTCTTCTTTTAAAGTTTCGATAGCTTCAGTTGGATGATTTTCTTCACTCTTAGCTTCTTCAGCAAATGCAGTTTGTGCTGAAACTACAAAGGAAATTGACAATGCTAAAGCTAGTATGGTGCTCTTTTTATTTTTCATTTCTCCTCCAATTTTGTTATAATTACATAATTAAAATTTAATTATTATTTACCTCTATTATATATATATATGAATTTGCAAGCTTTTAGCTTAATAGTTAAATTTCAATTTCACTAAAAAACTCGACACTTTTGTGCCGAGCTTTGTTTTATTAATTTTATTTATTTTTTGGAATTATTTTATCTTTTCCACCCATGTACATTTGTAGTGGTGCAGGTATTTTTACGCTTCCATCTTCTTGTAGTAAGTTTTCAAGGAAGGCTATTAGCATTCTTGGTGGAGCTACTACTGTGTTATTTAGAGTGTGGGCAAAGTAGGTTCCCTTTTCTCCTCTTAGTCTTATGTTTAGTCTTCTAGCTTGTGCATCTCCAAGATTTGAGCAAGATCCAACTTCAAAGTATTTCTTTTGGCGTGGGCTCCATGCTTCTACGTCACAAGATTTTACTTTAAGATCTGCAAGATCTCCTGAGCAACATTCTAGAGTTCTTACAGGAATTTCTAGGCTTCTAAAGAAATCTACTGTGTTTTTCCATAATTCGTTGTATAGAGTTTTTGAATCTTCTGGCTTACAAATTATTACCATTTCTTGTTTTTCAAATTGGTGGATACGATATACTCCACGCTCTTCTATACCATGAGCTCCTACTTCTTTTCTAAAGCATGGTGAATATGATGTCATCTTTAGAGGCATTTTTTCTTCTTCATTAATCGTATTTATAAATTTGCCTATCATGGAGTGTTCGCTTGTTCCTATAAGGTATAGGTCTTCACCTTCTATCTTATACATCATATTTTCCATTTCTTCAAAGCTCATAACGCCTGTTACAACATCAGATCTTATCATAAAAGGTGGAATGTAATAAGTATAGCCACGATCTATCATAAAATCTCTTGCATAAGAAAGGATTGCTGAATGAAGTCTTGCTATATCGCCTCTTAGATAATAAAAACCTGAACCAGATGTTTCTCTTGATGCATCTAGGTCGATTCCGTCAAATGTTTCCATTATGTCAACGTGATAAGGAACTTCGTATTCTGGAACAATTGGTTCTCCAAATCTTTCATTTTCAACGTTTTCGCTATCATCTTTGCCTATTGGAACAGTCTCATCAATTATTTGTGGGATTTTTTGCATACGAGTTTTTACTTGGTATGCATAATTTTTGGTTTCTTCTTCGATTTTAAGAAGTCTATCGTTTATTTCTCCAACATGGGCTTTGATTTTTTCAGCCTCATCCTTTTTGCCTTGACCCATCAAAGCACCGATTTCTTTTGAAAGTTTGTTTCTTTCTGCTCTTAGATTGTCGCCTTCGGTTTTGACAGCTCTTTGCCTTTCGTCTAGTTCTAAAACTTCATCTACTAAAACTAGTTTTTGATCTTGAAATTTCTTTTTAATATTTTCTTTTACAAGATCTGGATTTTCTCTTAAAAATTTAATGTCAATCATTATTACTCCTTTTTGGCATATAAAAAGACCTCCTCCCTACATGGGACGAAGGTCTCGTGGTGCCACCCAATTTTTTTCTTAATTTTATAAGCTAAAGGTAGATTCCCCAAATTCCATCAAAGATTTTCACCAACCATCTTCTCTCTAAAAACTTCCTAAGGGTACTAAGTCTTATCATTGCTTTATTTAGTTAACTATAGTATACGAGTTTTCTAAAATTTAATCAAGATTATTTGGCAAATCTTTGCTTATCTTCTCTGATTTTTTTGTCTTATTCTTCTTTTTTCTGAATCTTACAATTAAAATTATTATTAGAATAAGTATTACTAAGATCGGCCAATAGGAAACCATTATAACTAGTAGGTCCATGATAGAATTTAGGAAAATTCCAATAGAGTTTCCAAAAGCTTCTGATATTCTCTCTCCAAAGCGAGGATTATTTTTGGAAATATCATTATAATCGTAAACTTCTCTTAGAAAAATTGTGAAAGTATTGTAAGCTACTCTTTGGTCAAGATCTTTTAGATTTGAATTAATTTGATCTATTTCGCTTTCAACTTCAAGAATTCTTTGACTAATGGCCATAGTTTCTTCTATATTTTCAGATTTTTCCATTAGCTGGTTGAGTTTGTCTAGTTCTTTTTTCTTGGTTTCAAGTCTTAAATTTACATCTTTATAGTCTTTGGTCAAATCATTGCTAGATTGACTTATATTATTAATTTTTCCAATTTTTGTAAGATCTTTGGCAAAACCAGCTGATGTATCTCTAGGAATTTTTATTACAACCTGATAACTTCTAAGATCAATTTTATCATCATTTCTTCTATCCATATAAAAATCAGAAGAATCGATATATCCCTTGTATTTACTTGTTAGTTCATTTAGCTTTTTATAATCATCGTCATAAGTTGTTGTTTCTATGGTGTATTCGTAAAAATATTCGATCTTTCTATCTTTTATTTGATTATTTTCCTCAATCTGACCACTGATATCAAAAGAATCGCCTATATTGTCAGTTGCTTCTTCAGTAGTATCTGAAATCTCTTGCTTAGAAGCTTCTTCACTTTTCATGTTATCATATGAAGAATTTTGTAAAGATTTATTGCTTCCACAAGAAGTTAAAGCTAAAATCAAAAGTAAATTTACTAGTAATTTTTTCTTAAATTTCATAATTAACTCCTTTAAGGATAAGTTTCATTAAGGACATGGTCAATTGCCTTTTGAGGTATGCCTATATCTTCTACGACGCATTTATTTTTATAAATCGATCTGTCATAAACTCCTTTTTTCATAAGCTGCATAGAAACTATCAAATCGCTATCAACTACTTCTCCCCATGCTTCGCCAGTTGTCGAATCCACTCCTGATGGAATGTCAATGGAAATTATGTATTTCATCGACCTATTTAGCATGGCTATAACATAGGCGTAAGTACCTGTAATCGTTCTGTCAAGTCCAGTTCCAAAAATTCCTTCGATAATTGTAGAAACTTTGGAAATATTTTTTTCCATTACTTCCAAATCCAAAATAGTTTCTACTAGAGAAATTTTATCGGTTAAGTTTTTGACTGCCTGATAATTTAAGATAAAATCTTCTTTAGCTTTTTCTATATTTCCTATTATATAGACTTCGACATAATAATCTCTGGCAAGAAGATTTCTTGCAAGAGCCAAGCCATCAGCACCGTTATTGCCAATTCCAACTACAAGGGCAAAGGTTTTTCTTACATTTAAATCAATATTCTTAATGACAGAAAGAGCAGCTCTTTCCACCAAACAAATGGAAGGGATTTTTAGCTCATTAATAGCATATTGATCTATTTTTTGCATTTGATCTTTATCTACAACAATCATTGCTAGCACCTATCTTTCTTTTAATCTCAAATCTTCTCCAAATACTTCGTATACTTTACTATTACCCACAATTCTTGAAAATATGCGACCACCGTAAACTTCAGAAAGCATGGACTCGTCATAATTTGTAGAAAAAATTATCGGTTTTTCGCTAATCATCCTACTATTTACAATATCAAATAAATTTGCCGGATCATTTTTACTAGTTGCTTCACTACCCAAATCGTCAATTATTAACAAATCACATTCTTTAATAAAATCGTATTTTTCTTGATGTTTGGATCTTTGCTCTTCAAAGGCCCGGTTATAATCGTTTAAAAATTTAAAAAGACTAGAAGATGTGATATAAAAAACAGAATAATTTCGGTCTAAAATTTCTTTGGCAAGAGCATTTAGTAAAAAAGTTTTGCCTCTACCCACATCTCCAAAAATATAAAGATTTGATTTTTCTTTATCGAAATTATTGACAAATTTTAGAAGTTCATCTTTTATTAGCAAAATATTTTCTCTAGGGCTTATAGGATAATCTTTGTAGGGATTTGCAGAAAATAAATTTGCATCAAAAGAATCGAAATTTTCCCTAAGAATCAAGCTTTTTATGGAAGAATTACTGTAATTTTCTTCAATTATTATCTGCTTTCTACAAGAGCAGATTTCTGTACCAACAAAGCCAGTATCCTTGCAAAGCTCGTGGTGATAATGCATTTGTAAATAGTCTTTGGAAAAGCCATTCTCTAATAAGAGTTTTTCTTTTAGGTCTAAAAGTTTTCTTTGCTCATCTTCAAGATCTTCTGTATTTATATTGTCCAAACCATAGCTTACAATCTTAAATCCCAAATCTTTTATAGTTTTATCAAGTGCTTTCATATTTGGAATTTTTTCATAAACTTCATTTACTCTATTTTGTAAATTTATTATATTTTCTTCGCGTCTTTTGGCTAAGATTTCACTGGCTTTGCTATTTTTGTTCATAGCTATCATCCTTTTCTAGCATTTTTTTAAATCTCTTTGCTCTTGCTTTTTCTGCGTATGACTTATAATCATCATTTGAAAAATTCGTAGATTTTGTTCTTTTGTATTGGCGAGGAGAATTTTTTCTTAGAAGTTTTTGTCTTTCTTCTTGAGTTTTTAGGTCATTTAGCTTAAAAATATTTTGATCTCTCCAAGTTTTTAGGTAACCCATAACATATTTTACATCGACATTGCCAGAGGTTTTAGCTTGTCTAAAGGCTTCTGTTACAAGTTCTGGATCTTGCTTATAATCTTCTAAAGTTTCTTGAATTCTTGTAATATCTGCTGGTGTAAGGGCTCTATTTATTATATTTATGATATTATCAAACATAACTTGTTTTCTGCTTGATAAGTCAAAACTATTTTCGTTTATTGGATTTTCATTATCATCACCAAAATACATCTGCCTAAATGAAACTATTTCAATGTAAGATTGGTTGTTCATTGATTTTTTTTCTCTAAAAACTCCCATGCTAATCCAGTAATCTATGCATTTTTTTATATCTTCATCAGAAAAATCTAGTTGTCTTTGAATTTTGTTAAGGTCAACATTTCCCTGATTATAAATATCTTTATATACTAACAAATAAAATTTTAGGGCATCGCCACTAGCCTTATCTACATACATATTCAAAAACATATTTTCAAACGGGGTCATTCCCAAGTCAACTTTTAAGCTTTCTATCTTAAATTCCATAATAATCATCCTTTGTAAGTTTCATTTTCAATATTTTTGAATATATAAGTCCTCTTTTTTCTTCAAAATATCTTTGGTCAAATTCTATATCTTGATTTTCAAACACTTCGCTTGTTAAGCCTGTTTCTTTAAATCCTAAACTTTTGTAAAGTCTTAGGGCCCTATCGTTAAATAAGTTTACTTCCAAAAGCAATTCTCTAAATTTTAGGGTATTGAAATAATAATCAAGTAAAATTTCCATAGCTGCGTAGCCATAGCCCATAGATGTGAAATTAGGATCAAATACTATACCAAGTTTTGCTCTTTTTGTTAGTGGATTATAATTTTTTAATCCCAAAAAACCAATAAATCTATTATCACTAGTTCTTTTTACGGCAAAATATTTTTTTCTAGGCGTAGTTACTGAGCTATACCAAAAACTTATCTCAAAACTGCTTAAATTTCCATAATTATAGCCAGATAAGCGTGGATCTGAGAAATTTCCCCATTGGTTTAATTCGCTTGCTACTTGTCTATTTATTTTTTCAAGATATACTTTATTTTGTTGATTTTTCTTTTCCATTTTCTTCTTTTAAGCTTAAATCTCTAAAAGTTGTGCAAGGTTTGTTGAAAAATAAATCCAAAGTTCCTGTGGAACCATTTCTATGTTTTGCTACAATTATCTTTGCAATATTTGGATTATCTTCTTCATTGTAATAATCTTCCCTATAAAGAAGCATTACCACATCTGCCTCCTGTTCAATAGCTCCAGATTCTCTTAAATCAGATAGTATCGGCCTATGATCGGCTCTTTTGTCTGCCTCACGAGATAATTGCGCAAGGGAAAGAATTGGGCAGTTTAATTCTTTGGATAAACTTTTTAACCCACGCGAAATAGAGGCTATTTCATTTTGCCTATTTTCCTTATAACCTTCTGCTGTCATCAGTTGAAGATAATCTATTACAACAAGGTCTAAGCCTTTTTCTGCCTTTAATCTTTTTAGTTTACTTCGCATTTCTGATAAGGAAATTGCTGGTGTCTCGTCTACATACAAATCTTTGCTTGCTATCTCTTTAACAGAATCAAATAAAAGTTGCCATTCATGATCTTTTATTCTTCCATTCATTACTTGATCAAGTTCTATCAAACTTACCATAGAAATAAGTCTATAATTAAGTTGTAAGCTAGACATTTCAAGTGAGAAAAATCCTACAGATTTGCCAGCTTTTGCTGCGTTCCAAGCAATTGTAAGGCCAAGAGCTGTTTTTCCCATAGCTGGTCTTGCTGCCAAAAGTATTAGTTGAGATTGTTGCAAACCTGAAAGTTTCATATCCACTAAGGATAGGCCAGTTGGAACTCCTGTTATATTTCCATCGTTTAAAGATAGCTCGTTTATCTTTTGTATGGTTTCATCTAAGGTATCTGATACTCTGACCAAGCCATCATTTAATCGATCTTGTGATATATCAAAAATTTTACTTTCAGCTTTTTCTAATATTGTGCCAATATCGTCACTTTGCCTGTAGCTATCCTCCATTATATCCGCACTTGCCTCTATTAGATTTCTTAGCAGAGATTTCTCTTTGACTGTTTTTGCGTATGTATCGATATTTGGAGTATAAAATGAGGAGAGGGTAATCTCAGCGATAAACTCCTCCCCTCCAACTTCTTCTAATATATTTTCATTCCTTAACTGGGATAATAAGCTCACTTCGTCAACTTTTATGTCTTTTTCAAACATAGTTACTATTGATTTATATATCCTTTGAGTTCTGGAATCGTAAAAGTCCACAGGTTTTATTATTTGATTTGCTCTATCGAAAGTTTCATTTTTCTTAATTATACTTCCGATAATAGCTTTCTCTGCTAAAAAGTCGTATGGAAGAGGCCTATTTGCCTCAGTCATTATTCAGCCTCAGCTACCACTTCAACTTTTAGATTAGCATTTACTTCTGGATACAATCTAACATTTAGTTCATATTCACCAACTGATTTGATTGATTCAACATTTTCAATTCTTTTTCTATCGATTTCTATGCCATTTTCAGCTAAAGCTTCTGCTAGAGATTTGTTTGTTACTGAACCAAAAAGTTTTCCATCTTCGCCAACATTTACTTTTTGGGTAATTGTTAGTCCTTCGATTTTTGCCTTTAATTCTTCAGCTTCTTTTCTATTTTGAGCTTCTTCTTCTTTTAGTTTAGCTTGCATTTCTTCAAGCTCTGCCATATTTTTCTTGTTAGCTTCTACTGCTAATCCTTGTGGGTTAAGGTAATTTCTAAAATATCCTGGTTTTACATCAACCAAATCTCCCTTTACGCCTACTCTTACAATATTATCTGTTAGTATTACTTTCATCTTCTTCTTCCTCTCTTAAATATTCAATTATTGCTTTTTTGAGCAATTTTTCAGCATTTTCCATGCTCATATCTAATTGGGTGGCTGCAGCCGTTAAATGGCCTCCACCTCCGATACGCTCTAGTATTAATTGTACACTTATATCGCCTAAGCTTCTACCTGAAATGTGAATTTTATTATTTGCTCTTGTCAAAACAAAACTTGCTTTTACACCTTTTATGCTTAATAAATCATCAGCAGCCTGACTTGCTATAAGGGTTGAACCGTCTATATCTCTATTAAAATGAGCAATAGCAATCATATCATTTACTATACTCGAATCTGCGATTACTTCAGATTTATATCTAACAATTTCATAATCATCCTTAAACATTCGTTTTATATAAACCGTATCAGCTCCCCAACGCTTTAGTATACTTGCTGCTTCAAAAGTTCTTACACCTGTCTGATAGACAAAGTTTTTGGTATCAACTGTAATTCCTGCAAGAAGTGCTTCTGCTACTGGAGTTCTTGCTTTGAAATTTTCATCCAAATAGTTTAGTATTTCTGTTACTAATTCAGAAGCGGATGAAGCATAAGGCTCGATGTAAGATATAGTTGATTTTTTAATATAATCTCTGCCTCTTCTGTGGTGGTCTATAATAAAAATTTGATCTGTTTTATCTATAAGACTTGGTGCTTCAGTTGAGTTTTTCCTATGATTATCGCAAACTACAATCACAGATGATGGCTTGATTTTTAATAAAGCTTCTTCTTCTGTTAAAATATTGTCTTTAAGTTCTTTTAAATTATTAATAGAACTATTGTAAATATTTTCAATTTGTCTTGGAATTTCATTTAAAACTAAATAGGCATCTTTTCCCAAAAATTTTACACCTTCGTAAACTCCTAAAGCTGAGCCAAAAGAATCCATGTCTGGATTATTATGACCCATAATAAAAACATCGCTGCTTGATTCTACAATTCTCTTTAAGGCTCCTGAAATAACTCTGGATTTTACTTTTGAGGTTTTTTCTGTAGCCTTACTTTTGCCACCAAAATATTCGTAATTATCTTTAAGTTTTACAACAGCTTGATCTCCACCACGGGATAAAGCTATATCGATTGAAACTCTAGAGTCATTATAAATTTCATTTGGATTTTGACCCAAAACCCCAACTCCGATAGACAATGTTGGATTTATTAGGTTTCCATGGCTTATATTCCTAACTGCATCAAGAATCGAAAATTTGCTTTCGTATATTTTCATGTAATCTTGATATTCCATGACAACCATGTATCTATCATTTTCGTATTTTCTTACAACGCCTGTTCTTGATTTGAAATATTCGTTAATCGTTCTATCAATTGCCCCCAAAACTTGAGGCCTGTTTAGTGAATCGGTTGCATTTCTCAAATCTTCATAGTTGTCTAAATAAATTGTAAAAAATACCAATCTTTTGTCTTTAAATAGTTGCTTTATTGACTCATCGTAAGTGTTATCAATGCCGTAGATAAAAGTTTCCATTTCATCTAGTTCATCATTTTTAACATTATTAAAATAAAACTGAATTTTTTTATCTCCAATATCAGCTACTAAAGCTCTATCAGATTTTGTTTCTTTTAAATCTATTTTGACAATTGCTGGTATTATCTTATTTATATCACTTCCAATAAGCTCTTCATCAGGAAATAAATTTCTAAAGTAGGTGTTGTGCCATTTTATTTGCTTTTTTTCATTTAAAACAACAATTGGAAATGGCATTTCAAAAACCAAGCTTTTTGTAATACTATTAAAACTAAGGTCTAATTGATCAACATATTTTTGTAAAAGTCCTTGGTTATAATCGTTAATATTTTTTAAATGAAAATATAAGGCTAGGCAAAGTATAAGAGCAATTATACCAAGTACAGGATTAAAATATATTAGGATAAAAGAAATTGCAATTGGCAGAGCCAAAATCCCAGGTATTTGTTCTTTTCCTCTTATCTTAAATTTTTCCATAAATTCCTCCAAGCTTTTTTCTTAAATCCATAAATACATCAATTATTCCTAGAATAAAAAACATTATTGCTAGCAAATAAAAAAATAACAAAATAAAAAACCACTGTAAGGTCTTAGTTAAAAGATTCTGCCTATAAGTAAGGATATAGTCAAAAGTAAACATCCCATTAAGGGTAAAAATCGCAAAAAGCATAAAAATAATGTTTATCCTTATATATGTTTTATTTACCCCAAAAAATCCTAATAAAAAATAAATTACTATGGATATTACAAATATTACAAGCAAGTCCTTCTTTTCTAGCCTAAAAGTATTTACACTTAAAAGATCTTTGCCAATATTTTTATAGGATAGAAAGTTTCTAATAATTTTAAGTCCTATGAGGCTATAAATTAAAGAAGCACTTGAAAGTATGGCAGGATACAAGGCAAAAGAAGCTTTATAATAGCTAATTGCTATCTTATAATCGCTAACTTCTTCTAAAGCTTTTTTTAAATCATTTGCAAGTTTATCGATGTCTATATTTTCAACAAGCATGGATAGTTTATATATGACAATTAATATCAAACTTATAAAAATCCAAGATATAATTATTTGCTCTCTATCAGAAATATCCGATTTTATAATCAATAGAAAAATCAAACTTATTATAAATAAAGGTAAGATATTAAGGGCCATGAATCTAAAATCAGCAAAGATAAAAGCTAGCACTAAGCTAAAAGCTATGGTCAAAAAATATTTTCCTAAACCATAAGAAAAATAAACTATTGCTAGTAAAATTGGGCAAAAAGCAAAAACTATTAAAGAAGCATCACTAATTAAAAGTAAAATAGTAAATAGACAAATTCCCAATAAAATATTTATAATTTGCTTAATATTTTTGCTAACTTCCATAATCATCCTCTTAACTTATTTTAGCATATATACTAATATTAAAACAACGTCTATTTATATTACTTCAAATTATTAGCTTATCAAATAATTAAATAAAAACTATCTTTATTTTAATAAAGTGTAATTAATAACAAGTATTGGTATATTATAGATATATAGAAAATACAGGGGTGTCCTATGCAATTAAATGAAATAGATGATTTCGATATATCGATTATAAGCGATCCTCATGTACTTAGCTTTGATTTAATAGCAGATACTGAAGATTTTAAAAAAGAAATTAAAATAGATAGAAAATTAATGGTTGAAAGCGAAGCCTTGTTTAAGGAGGCTTTAAGCTTAGTAGATAAGGCAAATAGTGAATTTTTATTTATTCCTGGTGATCTAGTAAAAGATGGCGAATATAAATCTCATCAAGTTGTAAAAGAAAATTTATTGGCTTGGAAAAATAAAGATGAAAAACGAGAAGTTTTTCTAATTCCTGGTAACCATGACTTAAATAATCATAAATCCTACGATTTTAAAAAAGATAAACCTACAAAAAATATAAATCCAAGGGAATTTTTGGATTTATACGATTTTGTTTTCAAAAATCCTTATGTACTTGAAATGTATAAGGATTCTGATATTTTTAAGACTTATTTAGATGAAGTCAACAAAAAATACGATAGAAAAGAAGAATTTTCTTATTATGCTCATGGATATTTTTCTTATGTAGCAAGAATTCCAAGCAATAGAAATGATAACACAGGCCTTACATTAATATCAATTGACACATCCATTTATTCAGCAGACACTGAACAAAATCACAGAGATCAAAGAGAAAATGTAGCAGGATCTATAACTTTAAGTCAAATGAAATGGATTGTAGAAAAAATTGACCAAGCCAAAGCTCGCAAAGATCTAATTTTTGTCATGGGTCATCATGCCATTATGCCAAATTTTAGAAATCAGGAACTGGTTTTTTCACCTTTTATAATAAAAGAATGGAGAAGTAAATATATCGATAAAGATCCGAAAATAAATGGAAAAACTCCAATAGAAGTCTTAGCTGATAATGGAGTGAAATTTGTTTTTACCGGTCATTTGCACGAAAACGGAACCGCTAAGTATATTTCAGAAATTGGCAATGTTATTTATGACATCCAAACAGGATCTCCAATAACTTATCCTTTGCCAATAAGGCATATAAAAGTTGTAAATAGGGTGGCTGAGGAAAATGGCTATGAAGTATATATCAAAACTGAGCTTATTAAAGAATTTACCTATAGAAATTTGGATGATGAAATTGAGGTGGTTTATGATGCTATAAACTATACTATCAACAAACAACTTTCACTTAGAGATGTTTTGCACAATTACATAAGAATTCAGGTAAATAGCCCTAAGTTTGAACATTTGGATCTTAAAAAAGAAATTTCTAATCAAATTTCTTCAAGACTAAACAAAAAAATTCCAGAAAAAGGCTATGTAAATGAGCTAATGTTTCCTATGGTAGAAAAATTTCTACCTATTTATAAAAAACATATTGGAAATATTTATCTAAGAAAGATAGATGGAGAATATCAATTAGTTGTAGAAAAATCTAAAAACTTTTTTATGATAAGGGCAAGTAAGCTTGAAGAAGCTATTAATATTATCTTAGATCAAATTCAAGATAAAATATTAACTCCCTACAAAATTGTAAGATATTGGGATAAAAACATCAACAAAGGTCTTGATATGCCAATAGACGAATACGGCCACAAACTTTACGATTTTGCAAATTATTTATACCAATACAAGCCTTTGGGTGAAGACCAACGCCCAAATTTTGTAAATAAAATGATAGATAATCTCAATGATCCGAGCTATGACATCATTAATCTATTATTAGATTATATGAAAGATGATATAAACGAAAGTTTCGATAAATTAGCTAGTTTGGTAAAGTTTGAAAAGAATAATTCCAAAGATCTATTTTTTGATGACCTTGTAGAGATAAGAGGACTTTGGTTTAAATTAGCTTATAAATATTTTAAATTTAAGGTTAATACTCTAAGAGATTTGCTCGATTTCTTTTCTATGACTATAACCAAAGAGAAAAAAATTAGCGGAGTTGATTTAGCAAAGACAATTGTAAGGTCAAAATCATTGATAAAAGCCAAGGAAAGCTTCTCAACGACTATGTTTGGTCAAGCAAGTCTTAGAAAGTTTGTAATTGATATGGTTAATTCCATGAGCGATGAAATGGTAGAAATTTACCAAAATGAAGATACTAATGAATTAGAAAAATATTTTAACTATGTTGAATATGATGATTACAACAAATAGAAAAAAGGATAGGTTGCTAGAATTTTCTAGCTCCTATCCTTTTTTTATAAAAATATTAATATCCACTATCTTCACCAAAGACTGGATCTTGAGTGAAGTTCATTTTTAGTTTTCTTAGCATTCTTTTTTCACTATCATTTAAAATCACCGTGCTATGAGCATCTAAATTTTCTAGGTTTTTAATCTCTTCTATTGCCATGTGAGTTAGAGGATTGGTTGTAGCAGAAATTGCAAGAGCTATTAGCATTTCATTTAATGAAAGAGATGGTTTGCTTTCTCCAAGAGATTTTGTTTTAAGATTTGAAACAGGTTCAATTATGTGTGGGCTTAATAGCAAAATTTCATCATCAATATTTCCGAGTTTTTTTAAGGCGTTTAAGATACAAGCCGCTGGTGCTGAAAATAGTTTTGATTTCTTGCCTTGAATTATATTTCCATCATTTAACTTGATTGCAAAGGATTCTTTTTCTGTAATTTGCTCTTTTTCTCTAGCTTTTAAAGCGACAATTCTATCATCGGCATTAATATCTAGATTACTCATTAAAGTTTGAATTTTATCCACGGTTTGGCTTGATTCTTTGGCAAGTCTTACATCTACCAAAGCGTTGTAATATCTTCTAATAATTTCTTCTTTGGAAGCTTCTATTGCAACTTTGTCATCAACTATACAAAAACCTACCATATTTACACCCATATCCGTAGGAGATTTGTATGGAGTTTCTCCCATGATTTTTTCTAGCATTCTTTTTAAAACTGGAAAGGCTTCAACATCTCTATTATAATTTACAGCAGATTTGCCATAGGCTTCAAGATGATAAGGATCAATCATATTTACATCGTTAAGATTTGCCGTTGCAGCTTCATAAGCCATATTTACTGGATGCATTAGGCCTAAATTCCAAATTGGAAATGTTTCGAATTTTGCATAAGAAGATCTTTTGCCCTTTTCATTGTCAAGATACATTTGAGAAAGACAAGTTGCCATTTTTCCAGAACCGGGACCTGGACCTGTTAGTACAACGAGTGGACGATTTGTCTGTATATAGTCATTTTTACCAAATCCATCTTTTGATAAAATAAGATCGATATTGTTTGGATAACCCTTGATGTCATAAGTTCTATAATGGTTTATGGATAAATTATCCAAATATTTTTCAAATCTTATTGCCTTATCCTGATTAGCAAATTGAGTCAATACTATGGAATTTACCTTAAATCCTCTCTTCTCAAAAGCTTGTTTTAATCTTATTGATTCAGTGTCATAGGAAATTTCATTGTCTCCTCTGATTTTGTTATTTTCTATATCGTTAGAATTAATAGTTATTATTATTTCGATTTTATCCTTAATGCTTTCAAGCATTCTAAGCTTGCTATCTGGCAAAAATCCTGGTAATACTCTTGATGCGTGTCCATCGTCAAATAATTTTCCACCAAATTCTAAGTATAATTTATCAAAATGACTTATCCTTTCAAGAATTTTCTCCGATTGGAGTTTTATATATTTATCATTGTCAAAGGCTAATTTATTCATCGCTTACTCCTTATAAACTTACATTAAAATAAAAATTCAAATAAAATTAAATGTAAAAATCGGACGATTGTCCGATTATTCTTCTAGTTCTTTCCAACCATCAGTTTTATATTCTTTATCTTCTAGATCTATCCAATAAGCTTCAATGCCAAATTTCTTGCAAGCTTCTTTGCCCTTGTCTAAATCTATGGTAAATAAATATGTGCTTAGGCCATCGGCTAAAGCAATATCATCGCAAATAACTGAAACCGACTTAAAATACCTTGCAGGCATATTTGTATCAGTATCTATTATATGATGATATCTTACTCCATCTACTTCAAAAAATCTCTGATAGTCGCCACTTGTGACAACTGTTGTGTTTGTTAATCCGACTATGGATCTATAATTTTCTTCTGAGTTAAGATCTGGATTTTGGATTGCTATGTTCCATTTACCATTTTCCCTTGCTGGATTATCACCTATTAATAGGTCATCTCCCCCTACGGATAAAACGGCGTTTTTAACTCCAGCATCAACTAATATTTTCCCAAGTTTTTTTATTGCAAAACCCTTATTAACAGCTCCAAGTTCAAGTTTCATTTCTGGATCTTCTAAAAAAACAGTATTATTATCTTCGTCAACTATAACTTTATCAATGTCTTTATGTTTAGCTTTTTCTTCTAATTCTTCTTTACTTGGAATTACATCCCTATTTTCTGTTTCTAAAAATGTTTCTCTAGCATTATGCCAAAGTTCTAGGACACTTCCATAGGCTATATTAATTTTGCCTTCGCTATCCTTATATATTTCTTTTGCAAAATTAATTAGTTCAATTATTTCCGGGTCAACTTCTACTGGTTTTTTTCCAGCATTTTCATTGATAGTTTTGATATTATTTACACCTTCAAAAGAATTATAACCGTTATAAAGCTCATGGTATCTTTGCATAGCTTTTTCCAAAAGTTTTAGATATTTGTTAAATTCTTCTTCAGTTTTTGTGTAAGCTGTAAAAGTAGTTACAGTATCAAAATAGTCATAATAAACTTTATCGTGCTTGGTTAATTCTGTGGAAAGATTTATTTCTTTTAAGCTTTCATTGTCTGTTTTTTCTTTTGTATCTGAGCTTTCACTAGTTTCAACTTTTTTTATGCTCGGTATATTTTTATCTTCTGTCATATTTGAATTGTTGTTATTTTTTGAACAAGAACTTAAACTTATGACAAAAGCTAAATACAAAATGATTTTTTTTATTTTCATAACTTATCTATATTTATTGTTTCCATATCTTTATTTACAGATATTCTCTCATCTTCTGCCCAGTTTAGAAGTATATATGCCACTACTTTTGCGCTAAATTCATTAAATTCTTTTTCTAAACCCAAAGAATAGATTATATCTAAAAATTCTTCTCTTGGTGCCATACCATCAAATTGGTCAATTAATTGATCTTTTTGATGTCTTGATAGGGTTTCAAAAAATGCTTGCCTAACTTTCTCTTCATCAAATTCATCAGCAGTTGGCATTAATACATAATTTTCAATATCACCATCTATGTCTATATAGTTATTTATTATATCTTCTTCTGTTTCTCCTTGGTTAATTCTAATTATATCTAGACTTTCTGTATTTAACCAGATACTTTTTAAATAAGAATCCTCATCTAATAAGGTCCATTTTTCTACTAACCAAGATAAATTAATTGTCTTATTCATTATTTTTTATCTCAAAAATTGCAGCTTCATATTCCCAAAGCTCCAACTTTAGCGGACTTCCTTTCTCAATTTTTATATTCCTTAGATAAGTTTTTGCTCCTCCATATCTAGGATTAAAAGAATTAATTTTCTCTTCAAATGTTAAATTCTCATCGTAATATATTTCATAAGATCCATGATAGGTGTTTGTCATATTTAATACTATCAAAAATCTGCTATTTTCAGCTACTCTTTCAAAGGCAAAAACAGAAATATTTGAATCATCTACGACTATCCGCTTAAAGCCTTTTTCTTCATAGTCATATTTGTAAAAAGCAGGACTATTTTTGTACAAATAATTTATATCTTTCACAAATCTATTAAGATCATCATGCTTAGGATATGATCTTATATCCCAATTGATACTAGCATTTTCATTCCACTCATCAAAAGTTGCAATTTCATTGCCCATAAAATTTAAAATTTTGCCTGGATGAGCCATTTGATAAGTGTACAAAACTTTTAATTGTTTAAATTTATCTTCATAAGAACCATTCATTTTATTTATCATAGATCCTTTTAGATGGACAACTTCATCATGACTTAATGGTAAAATAAATTTTTCATTATAAAAATAGAACATAGAAAATGTTATTTTGTTATGGTAGTGGGATCTGTTATAAGAATCGACCTTAAAATATTTTATGGTATCATTCATCCAACCTAAGTCCCATTTGTAATCAAAACCCAGACCGCCATTTAAAACATCTTCTGTAACCAAAGGATATGAAGAAGAATCTTCGGCAATTAACATTACATCTTCATATTTTTCTTTCAATGTTTGGTTTAAGTCTTTGATAAAATAAATATTATCCTTATGAACTCCCCTATTTTCATTGCCATTGTAATAAATCATATAGCTTACTGCATCAACTCTTATCCCATCTAAGTGGAAATTTTCTATCCAATAGCTAAAGGATGATTTCATAAAGCTTCTTACATGAGCTTTTGAATAGTCAAAATTTATAGACCCCCACTGAGAATAAGTGAGGTCTTCATAAGGCGATTCATACAAGAAAGAGCCATCAAAAGTTTTTAGTCCATAATAATCACTTGCAAAATGAACTGCAACCACATCTAGTATGACACCAATTCCATTTTGGTGAAGTAGGTCTACAAATTTCTTAAAATCAACTGGTTTACCATATCGAGAAGATGTAGCAAAAAATCCTGTGGATTGATATCCCCAAGATGGATAATATGGATATTCTGTGATAGGCATAATCTCTACATGAGTATAATTCATCTCTTTTACATATTTAATTAATCCATCGACTATATCTAAAAAATTTACCCTATCTCCATATCTTATCCACGAACCAATGTGAAGTTCGTAAATATTCATAGGATTATTAAAATTTTTGGATCTTTTTTCTATAAAATCTTCATCAGAAAATTCATAAGAATCATCGGTAATTAGACTTGCAAAATCTCCCTCATAATCCATGGCTTTGCTATAAGGATCAGCATGTTCCACATAATTACCATCTTTAACAATCACATATTTGTAATAATCATTTACTTTGGCGTCTAATTTGATGAAAAAATAACCATAGTCAACATTTTTTGTCATTTCGACATTTTGCCAATTTGTAAAATCACCTTTTATATAAACTTTATCGGCATTTGGAGCATAGAGTCTAAATATATAACCGTCATCCCTTGCTATTGCTCCCCATATCTTGTGGCCTTCGTTTGAATTTCCGTCGATGTACGCTTTTATTTTAGCATAATCAGTTTCTATTAGATTAACATCCATTTTTATCCTCAATCATATCTGCTATATGTTTCACTAAAATTTCAATACCCTTAGTATTTTCTGCTCCACGTGGAATAATTATGTCTGCATATTTCTTTGTCGGCTCGACATATTTTTCATGCATTGGCTTTACTTGCTTTATAAATTGATCCAAGACTGACTCTAGACTTCTGCCACGCTCTTTTGTATCTCTAAGTATTCTTCTTTTTAATCTTATATCGCTATCAGCATCTATAAATACTTTTGTATCGGTAATATCTCTTATTTCTTCATTTTCTAATACCAAAATGCCTTCAATTA
>QWCE01002984.1_pt1 | contig 19590 bp, 15 predicted proteins | sample 1972531 | NCBI WGS metagenome assembly QWCE01 (sample SAMN09866716, study PRJNA288562) | Human gut metagenome isolate term4_stool, whole genome shotgun sequencing... | reverse complement strand
TGTAAAATATACTGCTACACCCATAACTATAGAAGCTACTGATATTTTTAAAGTTTCTACAATCAAGTGTTTCATCTTAGAAAACTCACCAATTTTTTTCTTTAAATTGTGATAAAGAAGCAACGCTCCAAAATATGCAGCAGTTGTAGTACCAAGTGCTAAACCATTAAGTCCCAAATGTTTTGAACTTCCTACAGATACAATTACGTTAACTAAAATCATCCACATTGTATTTTTTGTTGGTGTTTTAGTGTCTTTTAAACTATAGAAGGATTTAAATAGTATATCTCTAAGTGCTATTGCTACAAGCCCTGATGAATAAAGCATTAAAACTGGTGCAGTCAATGCTGTGTCTCCACTTGTGAAGTTTCCGCCTTCATAAATAAATTCTACTATTGGATGTGCAAGTATTATAAGTCCAACCATTGCAGGTATTACAAGAAAGAACATTGATGTAAAAGTGTCCACTATGGCATCTTTAAAATCCCCTATCTTGTTTTGTCCAGCGAATTTACTTAATATTGGATACATGACCGTGCTCACAGACACTATAACAATTCCATTCACAAGTTCACTTAGTCTTGAGGCATATTCCATTACATTTATACCTCTTTCTCCCATAATTAGTGTAGCCAAATTTTTGTCTACAATGACATTAAGTTGATTTACTGAAACTCCAATAATTATAGGTATGGCCATTATTAGCATAGATTTTATCTCAGGTTCTTTTGTATTTAAAATCTTTGTCCATTTATATCCTTTTTTCTTAACTGCTGGAATATACGGTGCAAACTGTAAAGTTGATGCCACTGCAATTCCTATGGCAAGGTAGTACTTGTTTATATACTTACCAAGGTAGAGTCCAAGGATTATAAATACATTTAATATAAAACCTTGTAACGCAGTTACAATAAACTCTCCATGACAATTTAAATAACCCCTATACACAGTTGCTATTCCAATCGGTATTAAGGACACCATTGAAATACGCAAGAAGTTTGTAGTTAATACTCTTGCAGGCTCATTTAATTTAAACGCAAATATATAGGTTAATTGCCTTGCAAATATTTGACATAATATTACAAGAACAATTGTTATGACTGTAGTTATGTTAGCTAAATTACTTGTAAATCTATCTGCAAGCTCAACACCTTTGTTCTCTTCCAATCTCTTATATGTAGGTATAAAACCTGTTGTTATACCTACTGCAATAAAACTGAACACTAAAACTGGAATTGACATTGCCAAGTTAAACGCAGCCGCTTCAATTCCAGTACCAAAAAGCCTTGAAAGAGTTGCAATTCTTACAGCACCCAATATTTTTGAAAGCACTGTTAAAACCATTAATATAATTGATATTCCTCTCATAGTCCCCCTCTTTTCCAATTAGCTCTATAACTTTATCATAAACAGGAATTTCAATCAATATTTTAATATTTACTTTGAGATTTTCACGGTATTTGATATACTCAAATCAGATAAATATGAGGATAAGGTGAAAAAATGCTCTTAAGTCAAATTATTGAAGTAAAAAAATTGAAAATAAATAATTCAAATATAATTTCAAACGAGGACATCTATACATGTTCAGTTATAAATTCATTTGTAAAAAATAATTTAAACATTGTAAATGAAGAAGAAATTAGTAATTTAAATCCCACAATCGGAAACTTTTTAATTGTAAATTCAAAGAATAAATTTCAAAGTAAAAATAACATCAATTATTTACACTCAGGTATAGATAGCGTTGAAAATGCATTAAAGATATTACAAAATTCAATTATCGAAAATCAAAATTTTTTAGAACAAATTTACTCAACCATTTATTTAGATAAGGGTATCGAATCTTTACTTAATGAAATTAGTTTAAAATTTTCAGATTTGGTTTGTATTTTAGACAATAATAAAAAACTACTATATAATCCATTTGATTTTAATAAGGTCAGCGAACTCTATCCACTGAAATTTATTTCGTCAAATTCATCAAGATTATTTGCATACTTGGCATTTGAAAACACTCACGAAGAAGAAAAAGAAAGTATAAATAAACTTTGTAATATAATTTCCAACTATGTTTATAATGAAGTTAAAAACCTTCAAACTTCTTTTGATAACTTTTATTTATGCCTAAAGAATTTATTAAAAGGCGATTTCTCAGATGAAGATTTTAAAATACTAAAGGGACTTAACTGGAGTACAAATGATAATTATAAAATGTATGTCATTAAACTTGAATCCGGACTTTTTAAGTATAGGGATATGTTTATTCATGGAAATCGCTTTATACTCGACAACCCACAATATCTTTTTTCAATTTTAAATTCAAACCACCTTATACTTTTAATTAATAAGACAAGACTTAATAGAACCAAATTGGAAGATGAAATATTAAATTACATTTCGAAGTATAATTTAAAGTATTATAGCCATGATTTAAAAAATAAATTATCTAACTTTAAAAAGGCATATGACTTATCCAAATTTATTTTTGATAATGAAATAGCTGTGTCCTCTGACGGACAAGAAGAACTACACTTTTTAATAAAGCCTTTACTCGGGCAGATGGATTTTTTAGAAATACTTATACCTGAAGTTTTAAAACCACTTCTCGAACATGATTTAGAAAAAAATTCAGAGTTTTTAAAAACATTATACCTTTATCTAATTGAAGAGAGATCACTAATAAAAGTTGCAGAAATTATGGATATTCATAGAAATTCTGTAGTTTACAGAATAAATAGAATTTCAGAAATTGTAGATATTGACTTTGAAGATTCTAAAACGAGATACAATTTATTGATTGGAATTGAAATATTAAAGGAGTTATATCCAAAAATACTAGACCTATAGGCCTAGTATTTTTTATTTTGAGTTCTTTATTTTTTCTAATAAAATCATGGCGTTATTGAAGAGCTCTTCAGATATATCATAATAACTAACTACATTTTCCAAATCCTCTTTTGCCTTTTCAACCTCACCAATGTTTAAATATATGATTGCTCTATTGAATTGTAATGGAGCATTATCCCCTATATTATTAAGAGCCATATTTATAAGACCAAGTGCTTCTAATACAAGCCCTGCTTGACCAAGCACAAAACTATAATCTATAAAAAAATTAGGATCTTTTAAATCTTCATGTTCTTTATGAGCTTCTTTAAAAAGTTCTAAGGCTTTCTCTACCTCTCCCTTGTTATAATATGCCATTGCAAGATATTGCTCTTTTTTATAATTAAAAGTATCAACATCTTCCAAAATTTGAATAACTTCATTGTAGTTTCCCTTTTGAAGTAATTGAAAAGCTTCTTCTATTTTAGAATTTGTTACAACTTCATGTAAAAGCGGTGCAACTTTTTCTCTAAGCTCTGCTTCAAATGGACTACACTTAGAAAATTCCAATGATTTTCGGAAATATAGTTCCGCCTTCAAAAAATTTTGTTCAAACATTTCAATAGTTCCAAACAGAAAGTAATTATATGGAAAATCAGGATAGTTTTTTATATTTTTATTTAAAACTCTCTTTGACTCCTCTAAAAACATCGTCTCTAAAGTGTTATCAAAATAGTCTTTGAGTGCAGATGCGTATGCAAAAGATGAGGAGCTTTTTGGAAAGTTTTCGTATATAAATTTAAAAAATATCATGGCATTTTCATAATTAAGTTCTATCTCTTCAAATGCCATAGTCATTAAATAACTTTCAGTGTTTTCTATATTCCCAATCAAGAAATCCACATAGTCATCTTTATAAATAAAATCTTCATCTAATGCACAAATATACATCATTCCTCTAACAAAATAGATCATATCTATCTCTTCTGTAAAGGTTTCGTTTTTTAATTCGTCCATAAAATCAGATTTTATTATTGGCAGCGGAAATCCGTATACACTTTTATCTTTAAGCTCCAAAAAATATATATTATCTGTCTTAGATTCAAAAAACTCTTTAATATTATTCATTAAAATTCCTCATAAACTCTCTTTTTCTTCTTGATGACCCGTTTAATATTTCAAATAACATTCCTCGATATACTAAATATATTCCCATTATTAATATAACTACTACTGACTCTGCTATAGATTTAAGTTCGCTAAAATTCAATCCATTTAACATTGACACGCCATTGGAGTAAATGTAAATTAAAACAAGAATAATCAAATTTGGAAGTCCCCAGTTAAGGACATTGTCTTTTAAAAATTCCACACTTTTTATAATAGAATTATATCCATCATATTCTTCAAGATAGAGAGTTTCTGGAAGTGCATTTAAAACCATCATAGCTAATATTGTAATAATAGAATAAAAATTCGCTGCAATTGTTCTTAATATTAACTGGGCAATATATATAACAAATCCAACTTGTATAATCTTAAGTGCAAATGGTTTAAAGTCATAATTTTGAAATACAATTGTGTTTTTTGTTTCTTTAACCCCAGTATATAAAATGGACATTAAAAAACCTATTATACAAACTTTAAAAATATAAACTAAAAGTCCTGAAATATATCCATTTAGTTTAAGCACACCAAATAAAATATTTGTAATAATATTTGTAGCTATGATACCAATAGCTAAAATAACTGCACATAGCACAATATATCTTGGATTTTTAAAAGTGTTTTTTAAAGCATCTTTTTGAATCTGAATAAAATCATTTAAAATATCCATTCTACCTCCAACTTTCTGTAATATCGTAATATTTTCTATTCTTAATCCTATAAATTAAAATTAAATCTTCTTTCTTGAAGTCACTTATAATTTGATAGTCATATTTTATAAAGATATAATTTTTAACCAGTTTCTTTGCAGGAACATCATGTTCAGATATTTTTTCTAAAACAACTTCATCCCTTAACAAATCATGTTCCCTTCCGCTTTCAATCTTTTTTGGATTTAAAAACCAAGGAACTTTTCCATTAGTTAGTATATAATCATGTGTCAAAATTTCATTTAGTAAATCAATCTCTTCAAATTTTCTTTCAATTAAAAAATCTTTTAGAATCTTATATAAGGAATCTCTTGATTGATTCACAAATAGATAGCCATTTTCTTCCCAATAATTTCCTATCTCTATAAAAAATTCATAGTAATCACTGTAATAATTTTCAAAAAGATAATTTATTGTGTTCTTAAAAAAGCCCTCGTTGTAATACTTATCGAGCATCTGCTCAATCTTTTTAACTTCTTGTAGCTCCATATAGCTAATCCACTTTGTTGAGATAACTTCAAAGGGCGATTTCTTATCATAAAGTATTTCATATTGCTCTGCTTTATAGTAAATTGGCGAACCCTTTAAAACCTTTAGAAAGCCTAATTGAAGTTTGTCTGGCCCGATGGATAAGATATCATTAAAAGACTTTCGTAAACTCTTTAAATCTTCATATGGAAGTCCTGCAATCAAGTCAAGATGAAGATGTATATTTTGAAAAGACATTATATCTTCGCAAACATTTTTAATGGTTTTGAAGTCTCCAACCCTTTTAATAGCCTTACAAGTTTCTTCGTTGGTGGATTGAACTCCTACTTCAAATTGAAATAGATCTTTTCTTGCATTTTTAAACAATTTCAAATAGTCTTCATCAATAAGCTGAGGATGTATCTCTAAGTGAAAAGTAGTAAAATTGTTGTCATTTTCAATAATGTATTTTAATAATGTAATACTTCTATCTTTGTTAAAATTAAAAGTTCTATCAACAAACTTGACCAGTGGAACTTTTTCATCTAAAAATAATTTTATATCCTTTAAACATCTCTCAAGTGGATAAAATCTTACACCTCCCGTAGATGAAGACAAACAAAATTCACAATTGTAAGGGCAACCTCTGGAGGTTTCATAATAGACTATTTTCTTATCTTTAATGTAATCTAAAGTGTATTCTATTTCTGAATTTTGAAGATCTACCACCTGATAAATATCATTGCCAACTACTTCCTCATCAGACATTGTAACTACACCTGCTGGCAAGTCATTTCTTTCACCATGAACATAGTCAAGTAGTTTTAAAAAGGACTCTTCGCCCTCTCCACTCATAATATAATCAACATATGGATGTTCCTTTATTATCTCTTTTGAATTAAAAGAGACTTCAGGACCTCCCATAAAAATAATTAGATTTGGATTGATTAATTTCAGTTTTTCGCAAATTTCTAATGTCATTTCCACATTCCAAATATATGTGGAGAATCCTACAATGTCATACTCTCCTCTTATTATTTTAAATATTATCTCGTCACTATTTTGATTTATAGTAAAGTCAATAGTATCGCATTTGTACTTTGGATACACTGTGTCTTTTAAATATCTAATTGCGATGTTGCTATGAATGTACTTTGTATTCAATGATGTTAAAAGTATTTTCATCTAATCACCTATTTCAATTGTGCTATAGTAACACCTAATCCACCCTCATTAAACTCGCCATCTCTGAACTTTTTAATGAACTTGTGCTTTCTAAGATATTCCTGTACTCCCTGCCTTAGTACTCCCGTACCCTTTCCGTGTATAAGAGAAACTTCTTTTAATCCAACTATATATGCATCGTCTAAAAATTTATCGATTTCGAAGATTGCCTCTTCTATATTCTTACCCCTTAAGTCAAGTTCACTTTTTACATTTGACCCTGATTTAGATTTTATAATGCTTTTAATATTATAATTTGACTTTTTCTCTTCTTCTGATTCAACAAGCTTTAAATTTTTTATATTAGCAGATATTTTCATAATTCCAACTTGAACCTGTAAATCGCCTTTTCTATCTGGCTCTGTAACAACTTCACCAACTCCACCAATACCTAAAATCTCTACAGTATCTCCAAGCTTAATTTCCTTTTTATCTTTCTTTTTATTTTCTTTTAATATAGATTTTTCTTCAGCTTGCTTGTTTAAATGTGTATTGAATTTATTTTCAATTTCAACTGCTCTTGAAGCAATATTATCCTCATTGGACTTTGAAAGAAATTTTAATTCTTTTAACAAGCTTGCAGATTCATTCTTAGCTTTGTTTATAATATTGTATGCTTCATCCTTTGCATCTTCTATAATTTTTTCTCTATCATTTTTCGATTTTTCTATTTCGAAGTTAAGTCTTTCTTTTAAACCGGCAACTTCTTCTTCAAATCTCTTTTGTCTTTGTCTACTTTCTTCTATTTCTTTTCTATCTGAGTCAATTTTGTTTAAAATGTCTTCAAAAGATAATTCTTCTTGTGGAATAATCTTCTTTGACTCTTCAATTATATCTTCTGAAAGCCCCAGTCTTCGAGAGATTTCAAAAGCATTTGACTTTCCAGGAATGCCTATTGTAAGTCTATATGTTGGACTTAGTGTCTTTACATCAAATTCTACACTTCCATTTTTTACTCCAGGTGTATTTAATGCAAATAGTTTTAATTGTGAGTAATGTGTTGTTGCGACAGTTCTAATATTTCTTTCAAGAAGTTTTTTTAGAATTGATATTGCAAGGGCAGCTCCTTCTGTTGGATCCGTCCCTGCTCCAAGCTCATCAAATAGAACAAGTGACTTATCATTCACTTTTGAAAGTATACCTACAATATTAGTCATATGTGATGAAAATGTACTTAATGATTGTTCTATACTCTGTTCATCACCAATATCGCTAAATACTTCATCAAAAATTGCAACAGTTGTGTCCTCTTTACAAGGTATTAAAAGTCCTGATTGGGTCATAACAGTCATAAGACCAAGAGTTTTTAAAGTAACAGTCTTTCCTCCTGTATTAGGTCCTGTAATTACAAGAGTATTGTAATCTTCTCCAAGAAAAATATTGATTGGCACAACCTTTTTCTTGTCAATCAGAGGATGTCTTGCACTTTTTAAATCTATAACGCCATCAGAATTAATATTAGGTTTAATAGCATTCATTTCAATACCAAGAGAGCCTTTTGCAAACACAAAATCCAAATGGGCCATATTTTTTTGATTAAATATAAAATCATCATAAATATTTAAGAGCAAATTTGAAAGTTCTTTAAGAATTCTCTTTATCTCTTCCTGTTCTTTAAGTTCTAAGGTTTTAATATCATTATTTATTTCAACCACCGAGATAGGTTCTATGAAAACAGTTTGTCCAGAACCAGACTGATCGTGTACAATCCCTTGAACAGAAGATTTATTCTCAGATTTTACAGGGATTACATAACGGCCGTCCCTCATTGTAACATATGCATCTTGAAGTAATTTTTGGGAGCTTTGAGCTTTTAAAATTTGTGATAATTTTGTTCTGATTGATTCTGTTTTAGACTGAATCTCCCTTCTAATACGTTTCAAGGTGGGGCTTGCGTTATCACTTATCTCTGTTTCAGAAATGATTGCAGAGCTAATTTCTCTTTCAATATTAGGATATGGCTTAAGATATGAAATCAAATTTCCAATCCTTGGATACTTTTCCATGTTTTCATCGCTATCGTTAAAGTATTTTTTAGTTTCTTGTACTGACCTAAGCAACATGGCAGCATCTAATAAATCTCTATTGTCTAAAGTACCACCTTTTTCAACATGCTTAAGCATAAGTCTAAAATCCTTAACTTCATAAATCGGGGCTCTCCCATGGGCATATAGTAGAGATAAAGCTTCTTCGCTTTCAGAAAGATTGCTATATATAGAGTCTATGTCTGTTTCAGGTAAAAGTTCATCACACAACTTTTTACCCAGTGCAGAACTTGCATGACTAATTAGTTTTTCCTTTATAGTATTAAATTCTAATATTTTTAAAGCTTTATTATTCATCTATTCAATCCCCTTTTCGAAGTGTCCAAAAGTGTAATCTTTTAAATCAAATTTATGTTCTAAATTGTTTTTGTTATTAATCTTTTCAAAATATATCTTAGATAAATCTATATTCTTACCATCGTCAATGACTCTAATGTATCCACCATTTCTAAAGTCAATTCTTGATAGGAAATTATATCCTAAAAGTTTTTTGTTATGATATACTTCACTATAACCATTTATTCTTTTAACTGGAAATATCTTATTATTTTTTCCTTGCATAAATCCAAAACTAAAATTACAATTAGTACATCCATTACTATCTTTACATCCTTTTATAACAGAAAATGGACAATGAACCATAATCATTGAAATAAGAGGACCATGAACTATTATTTCCGCATCGCCTTCTGTGTATTTCAATATTTCGTTCAATTCTTTTAAATTTAATTCAGTTGATAAAGTAACTCTCTTTATCCCTAATTGCTTTAAGAACAGATAGGAATATGCGTTTAAAACATTTAGTCCATAGTCTCCAATTATCTCTTTGTTTTTAAATTCTTCATTGATATATTGAATATCCCCTAAATTATTAATTAAAAAACCTTTAAAATCTTTCTTTTTCAATTTTGAATTGAGATTTTCAAAGTCTTTTTCAAATTGAAGTCTTGGCATTTTATAAAACTTTTCATTGGATAATTCATCAATGTTTTCAGTATAGATATCTCCATATTTATTATCGCTTTTATTTGAAAAACTATTTTCCTCAAGGTTTACATTGATATTTTTATTTTTTAAATCTTTTTCACTTAATTTATCTAAAGTTACATGGTCCATATAATCTCTTTTATTGAAGTTTGAAATCTCATCATCCAATTTTCTTACAATTTCACGGCGCATTTCATTTAATGTTCTAACAGGAATAAAGATGTCATCGTCAATTAAAACTTCAATATTTTCTAATACATAGTCCGTATTTCCTAACTTTTCTAAAGAACGAACTATGTCATCCTTGCTTATAGGTACTTTTTTTGCTCTTTCGACTTTCTTTTCTGAAACTACCTCAAGAGATATGTCTTTATATCTTAAAAATAATTTAGCGGGTTCTGTTACTTTCCCTATAAATTTAAAATCTATTTTATTATTTAACTCCAAGCTTTTAGAAATTATTTCATCTATAAGCTTAACAGAACTTGAACGTACTACTTTTGATGAAATCTTTAAGTCGTAGAAATATTTTTCAGAAACTCTTTCTCCCTTTTTAAAATCCCTTTTAAGAGTGTAAGGAATATTTTTATTCTTTTCTGTTTCTAAAATAAGAATATCATCTTTGTAACATGGAATATTAAATAAAATAGACTTCCTTCCTCTATCTTCAACTATCTCGCCAACTTCTAACCCCTTTTTACCAGATTGTCTATTTAGTTCTGTGTAGTTTTTACCAAAATCATCAAATATTAGTCCTTTTGTGTATCCTCTTAATGAAACTTCTTGTAATCTATTTTTATCATACGAATTGTTTTCTATTTTATTTTTGTAGGACTTCACCACATTGTAAACATATTCTGGCTTTTTCATCCTACCTTCAATCTTAAAAGAGTTTATACCTGCATCAAGTAAAGTTTCTACATTCTCAATGGTGCATAAATCCTTTGGACTAATAAAGGAGTCAAAGTCTTTTGCTATCTCATCTTTATTTCTATTTAAAAGCTTATAGTCCAGGCGACATGGCTGTGCACATCTGCCCCTGTTTCCACTTCTATTTCCAATATATGAGCTCATTAAACATTGCCCAGAGCAACCAACACAAAGAGAACCATGTACAAAAACTTCTACTTCAATATCTAAGTTTTTACAAATCTTTCTTATTTCATTTATTGGAGTCTCCCTTGCTAAAACAACTCTTTTAAATCCAAGATTTTGTAGAAGTTTAGCTCCATAGTAGTTATTAATGTTCATCTGTGTTGATGCGTGTATTGGAAGATTTGGAAGATATTTTCTTATAAGATGGAGTAATCCTAAGTCTTGAATAATTACTCCATCCACATCCATATTGTATAAATCTGTAACGAAGTTTAATGCACCTTGTATTTCCTTATCATGAAAGAGTGTGTTTACAGTTACATATACTTTAACGCCTCTTTTATGACAAAAAGTTATAACTTTTTTTAATTCCTCATTATCAAAATTCGTTGCATATGCCCTTGCTGAATATAAAAGCCCTCCAAGATATACTCCAGTAGCTCCCGCTTTTATTGCCGCTTCCAGCATCTCCATGTTCCCAACGGGAGCCAGTATTTCCGGATTATACTTCATTAATTACCATCCTTAATATCTTCTAATTCTAAAATAACATTGTCTATTTTACTATTTATTTGCATATAAGATCTGTTTAAATTTGTATTTTCTTTAGTTAAAACGTCATTTCTACTTTCTAATAAAGATTTTTCTCTCTTTGAATTTTCTAAATCTCTGTTCAAATTTTCAATTCTATTTTGAAATTCAAGTTTTATATCTTTATTTTTTAATTCTAAATCATTATTGAGTTTCTTTTCTTCATTATAAAGTTTTAAAACTTCATCGTATTTATCATTTATCTCTTTATATTTTTCATTGGTCGCTTTTTCAGATGATTTATAGTTTTCATTTTCAAATTTCAAACTAATTAAATCACTTTCTTGTTTCTCTATAAGATCTTTATTTTTATTTATTTCTTCAGCAAAATAAAGAAGTGCCAATGTGTAGACCATATCATTTGAAAGGGATGAATGATCTTTTCTTATACTTTTAATTCGTTCATTTATAAGATCTTCTAAAGCTTTTATATCATCTTGAGATTTGTCAGAAAGAAGATTATAGGATCTACCCATAATTTTTACACTATACTTTTCTTTTTCCCCCATCTTAACTCCTCAATTGTGCGTCAAATTTTTCTTCCAATTTAGAAATTATATTCTTCATTATATCGCTTATCTCTTCTTCTCTTAATGTTCTATCCTTTGATTGGAATTTAAGTTTATAAGCTGAGCTCTTCTTATTCTTTTCTATATTTCCACCCATATATACATCGAATAGTTCTACAGATTTTAAAAGTTCTGATCCATTTTCAATCATAAACTTCTCTAAAACATCTGTTTCTAAATCTCTATCAATTACAATAGCAATATCTCTTTCAATGCTTGGATACTTGATTATTTCTTCCATAATCTTATCTTTTACAATGTGTGGCATAATACTATTTAAATCAAGTTCACCAATGTAAACTCTTGAATTAATGTCATAATTTTTAGCTAATTCAAAAGAGATTTCTCCTATTTCGCCGATTTTTATATCATCTATATAAATCTTAGCGGCTCTACCTGGATGATATGTCTTATTGTCAGTTAACGCAACATAACTTGCATTTTTTATTCCAAGCTCATTAAGCAATGTTTTTGTTACTTCTTTAATAGAATAGAAATCAACATCTCCATACATTCCAAGACCAATTTTCTTTGTTTCTCCATAATTTCCTTTAGAATCCTTTAAAAATGTATTTGCAAGTTCATATACATTCATGCTTGGTATTTTATTTTTTGAGTTCTTTTCCAAAACATCTAAAATATTTGTAAGTGTAGTAGTTCTCATAACAGAAAAGTCTTCTCCAAGCGGATTTAGAAGTTCAATTGATTTTTCAGGATTATAGGAAATTAAAGCTTTTTCATATGACTTCTTGCTTATAAATGAATAGGTCATAATTTCAAACATGCCACATCCATAGAGTATCTCTTTAACTCTATCTTCTACTTGTCTTTTTTCGCTCTTTTTACCACTTAATAAATCTCCTCTTAGGGAGGTTGGTGTGATATTGTGAAATCCATGTAATCTTCCAACTTCTTCAGCTATATCTTCCACTATGGAAATATCAGTTCTATAGAAAGGTATTTTTACATTGACATCATCACTATTTGAATCAACAACAAATTCTAAGTCATTAAGATATGAAATTATTTCATCTTTTGTAAGAGATGTTCCTAAAATTTCATTAATTTTTATATAATTGAAATCAACTTCTATATTTTGACTTTCTTTTTTACCTATATCAAATTCACCTGATACAACTGTTCCTGAGTTTGTCAATTCAATTAAATTACAAACTCTATTAAGGGCTATTTCCGCAAACTCTACAGGAACTCCCTTTTCAAATCTTGCTGAAGCCTCTGTTCTTAAATTTAACCTCTTAGATGTATTCCTTACAGAATCTGGTGAAAAACTTGCTGATTCTATAAAAATAGTCTTTGTATTATCTTTAACCTCTGAGTCAAGTCCTCCCATAACTCCTGCAATGGCAGCTGGTTCGTCTTTGTCATAGATTACTAAATCATCTTCGGTCAAAGTTCTTTCTTCGTTATCCAATGTTGTAAATTTAATATCTTTTGATGGCTTCTTTATATGAATTTCTTTAGACTTTATTGTGTCTAAATCGAAGGCATGTATTGGTTGACCAAGTTCAAGCAATACAAAGTTTGTAATATCTACAATGTTATTGATAGGTCTCATTCCTGACTGCATAAGTCTATTTTTCATCCATTGTGGAGACTCTTTTATCACTATATCTTTAACAACTTTGCCCATATATCTATAGCAATCATCTGAGTCAATCACAACATCTTTAAAGTAGTCTTTTATATCATCTTTTTCATTTTTAACTTCAAACTCTGAAACTTCAATTTTATTTTTAAATGTAGCCGCAACTTCCCTTGACATACCTATTATTGATAGACAATCTGGCCTATTTGGAGTAATTTCAAATTCAATTATTGGCATAGTTAGTTCCAATGCTTCTGTTATTGGAGTCCCTGGTTTACCTTCTTCCAATATGATAATTCCATCTTGAGAGTTTTTTGGTACTAATGATTTTGAAAAACCAAGTTCTTCATAAGAACATAACATTCCTGGTGATTCAATACCCACAAGTTTAATTGGTTTTATTTCAAGTCCATTTGGAAGTTTTGCTCCCACCTGTGCAAAGGCAACATAGTCTCCTTCCTTCATATTTTTAGCACCTGTAATAACATCTATCTCTCCATTTCCGTAATCAAGCTTTACAATTGAAAGTTTATCAGCGTCAGGATGTTTTTCTATTTTTAATATCTTTGCAACTATTATTTTTTCAAGTCCAACACTCAAATCAATAACTGATTCAACATGTGAACCTGTAAGTGTAACTTTATCTGCAATCTCTTTGCTTCCTACATCTATATTAAGATAATCTTTCATCCAAATTAATGGTAATAACATATTTGCCTCCTAAAATTGTTGTAAAAATCTCTTGTCGTTATCATAAAGTAATCTTATATTATTTATTCCATGCTTAATCATTGTTATTCTATCTATCCCCATTCCAAAGGCAAAGCCTGAGTAAATTTCTGGATCTATTCCGCAATTTCTAAGCACATTTGGATGAACCATTCCACAACCTAAAAGTTCCATACTCCAACCCGTGAAATTACAAGCCTCACATCCTTTACCGTGACAATTAAAACATGAAACGTCAACTTCTGCTGAAGGTTCGGTGAATGGGAAGTGATGTGGCCTAAATCTGGTTTCCATGTCTTCTCCAAAGAATTCTTTAATGAATACATTTAATGTATCAATTAGGTTTGCCATAGTAACTCCCTTATCTACCACAAGCCCTTCTATTTGATGAAACATTGGTGAGTGAGTATCATCAACTTCATCATATCTAAAAGTTCTTCCTGCAGAAACCATTCTAATAGGAGGTTTTTGAGCTAACATTGTTCTAATTTGAACAGGTGATGTATGTGTTCTAAGCAATGTATCTTCATCAATGTAAAATGTATCTGAAGTTGATCTTGAAGGGTGATTCATAGGTGAATTCAACTTATTGAAGTTGTTTTCAACTGTTTCTATCTCTGGTCCTTCAATAATTGAAAATCCCATTCTTTGAAATAGATTTTCAAGCTCTTCCATTGTTTCATTAAGTGGATGCCTATGACCCATCTCAAATCTATTTATACTTCTTGTTATATCAATCTTTTCAGTTCTAATCTTTATCTCATTTAATTTTTCTTCTAATTCTATCTTCTTATCACTTATTTTATTTTCAATTTCTGCCCTAACTTCATTTGCATATTGCCCTATGATAGGTCTTTCTTCTTTTGAAAGTTTACCCATCTCACGCAAAATTAAGGTTAAATCACCTTTCTTACCAAGAACTTTTACTCTTATTTGTTCTAAGTCTTCCAACTTTTCTATGCTCTTTATATTTGAAAGGGCATTTTCTTTGATTAAATTAATTTTATCTTTCATAGTTCCTCCCTTATATTAAAAAAATCTCTCATCCCAAACGGGACGAAAGATTCGCTATACCACCCAAAAGTAATTCTATTAACGTTAGAAACGCTTGGCATTACCCAAGAACTCCAGAGCGAAAAAAGTAAAACCAATTACTATGTTCCACCAAATCCATAGTTCTCTGAAAAATTCGTTAAACTTCCTTCTCCTTCTTCGAATATATTAAGTTTAAATAGAACATTGATATGCTTGAAGCTATCGCCGCATTCAAGGAGTCTATGTTCTTACTGATTGGTATGATGACTTTTTTATGTGCCAAGTCAGATACTTCTTTACTTACTCCATGTGATTCGTTACCAATTATTATAGCATGCTTTGGAACTTTTGTCATAGAAGTAATATCTATACTCTCTTCATTCAAAGTAGTTGCAAGAAGCATATGGGTTTTTCTTAAACTTTCCAAAGTCTTTATATCAATCTGATTTGCTGACACTCTAAAAATTGATCCCATTGTAGCTCTTAAAACCTTGGTATTGTATATATCAACACAATTTCCTAAAAGAAGGATATTTTTATAATTGAACGCTTCTGCTGTTCTAATTATTGTTCCCATATTTCCAGGATCTCTTATTTCATCAAGTATCAACAAATTTTCGTCAAATTTAGTTTCTTTCTTAATCTCTTTACAAATTAGAATAATACCTTCTGGGTTTTTTAAATCAGATATTTGTGTAAATATGGAATTTTTTACCCTCGTAACTTTTTTTTGTAATTCTTCATTTAATTCAAGATTTGCATTTTCATCCAAAATTATATTTTCAATTGATACTTTAGATTCAATTGCCTCTTGTGCCATCTTATAACCTTCAACTAAAAATAGTTTTGTTTTTTTTCTATTTTTATAGAGTTTAAGATTCTTAACTTTTTTTACAATATTATTGTTACTGCTTGTTATTATACTATTCATTTTAAATCTTCACCAAAGATTCAACATTATCTGTAGGTCCAAGTACGAGTAAAATATCTTTTTTATTAATAGTCTCTTGAGGACTTGGATTGATTATATCCTCGTCATCTCTTCTTATTGCTATGATTGTAAGATTGTCGTCTTGCCTAATATCTAAATCAATGATTTTTTTATTGACCCAAGCTTCTGGCGCTTTAACTTCCATCATACTAAACTCATTAGAAACTTCAATATAATCTAATATTGCATCTTTTACCATACTGTGAGCAAGCCTATACCCAGATTCTTTTTCTGGAATTATAACCTTATCTGCTCCAATTTTGTACATGACTTTAGCTTGAAAACTATCTCTAACTTTTACCACAACAGTAGGAACTCCAAGCTCTTTTGCTGTGGTTACAACCAAAGCTGAAGCTTCGAAGTGAGAACTCATTCCGACTACTACCACATCAAAATTTTTTATCCCTAACTCTTCAAGTACACCTTCTACAGTTACATTTGCCGTTACTGCATGAGTCACATAAGTGCTTAATTCATTAATTACATTTTCATCTTTATCTATAGCTAACACTTCTTGCTCTAATTCTGATAACTTAATTGCAAGTGCTTTTCCAAATCTACCACAACCTATTACTGCAAACTGTTTCATATTTCACCTATCCTAATATAATAGTTCCATAAGCTTCTTTATATAACTTTTGTTTTCTTCCCTTTGTAGCAAATATTATAGTCAATATTCCAACTCTTCCAAAAAACATAGTAATAATTATCAATACTTTAGAAAGTGGAGAAAGTATTCCCGTTATTCCTCTGGTTATACCTACAGTTCCCAAAGCTGAAATTACTTCATATAGTACATCTGAAGTTTTAAAAGGCTCCATAAACACAATAATATTTCCAACCACAAGTATCCATAACATATATATAATAAAAGCAGAGATGGCTTTTTTTACTTGAGTAAATTTAATTGCCCTATTAAACATAATTATATCATCATCACCACGAATTTCAGAAATCAAGACCATAATTATAAGTGCTACAGTAGTAAGCTTAACTCCTCCACCGGTACTTGCTGGAGCAGCTCCTATTATCATTGCAACCATTGACACAATTACAGAACTGTTGTGCATACCTGTTTGACTAATTGAAGAAAAACCAGCAGTTCTTAAAGTTACTGATTGGAAGAATGAGTTTAAAAACTTATATCTTAATGGCAATGTTCCTAAAGTTAAATTATTACTATATTCAAAAAGAAAAATAATGATAGTAAATGCAACAAGTAATATAGCAGTTGTGGTTAAAACAACTTTTGCATGCAAAGAGTAATGTTTAAAGTTTAATCTGTGCTTTGTAATATCCATATATACATTAAATCCAATTCCACCTATTATAATTAATAACGCTATGGGAATCATAATCATTGGATTTGTTCTAACTCCAAGCAAACTCTCTTCTCCAATTAAATCAAAACCCGCATTACAAAAAGATGATATGGAATGAAATATTGAAAACCATATTCCCTTAAAGAAACCATAAATTGGTATAAAGCTAAAAGATAAAACCAAAGCTCCCAGTGATTCAATTATAAGTGTAGATACCAATACATACCTTATTAGTTTTACGAGTCCACTATAACTATTAGCTCCAACTTGTTCTCTAATTATCAGTCTTGATGACAATGTTATTCTCTTTCCAAGTAACATTGCAACTAAAGTTGAAAGTGTCATTACTCCAAGCCCGCCTATTTGAATAAGGATTATAATTATTAATTGTCCAAAAAAATTCCAATGAGTTGCTGTTACAACTGGTGTTAGTCCTGTAACGCATACTGCAGATGTTGAAACAAATAAACTATCCAAATATACCGTTGATTTTCCATTAGCAGATGCAATTGGCAAAGACAAAAGTATAGAACCCGCTAATATTATTATTAAAAATCCAAGGACAAGATATAGAGGTGGATTATTTTCTATCTTTTTATTTAATTCGCTAAATTTTCCAAGTTTTTTTAAAAAATTCATAAAATACCTCTAAACGCAAAAAAACCCCAACAATTTGGGATTTAAGCGTTTTTTGCAATCTCTACAAGTTTTTCAAAAGCTTGAGGATCTTTAATTGCAAGATCAGATAACATCTTTCTGTTCATGTCTATTCCATTTTGTTTTAATCCATACATAAACTTACTGTAACTAAGACCATGTTGTCTTGTTGCAGCGTTGATTCTTGCTATCCACATTTGTCTGAAATCTCTTTTCTTTCTCTTTCTTCCAACAAAAGCGTAAGCCATTGATTTCATTACAGCTTGGTTTGCTGTTCTATATAATGTAGACTTAGAACCATAATAGCCCTTTGCAGATTTTAATACTTTTTTATGTTTTCTGTGGGTATTTGTACCTCTTTTTACTCTAGCCATTGTATTTTACCTCCTAATTTACGGAATCATATGATCAATTCTCTTTTGATCACCTTTGCTAACTAAAGCAGATTTTCTTAAGTTTCTAATTCTCTTTTGAGATTTCTTTCCTGTTATATGACTTTTATAAGCTTTGTATCTTTTTAATTTTCCAGATGCAGTTCTTTTAAATCTCTTAGCAGAACCTCTGTGAGTTTTCATCTTTGGCATAATTTACCTCCTAATTATTCTCAGAATTTGGTGCAAGGAACATTATCATATTACGACCTTCCATTACAGGTTTTTTATCAACAATTCCATTTTCAGCTGTTAATTCAACGAAACTATCAAGTACATCTTTACCTATAGAAGTATGTCCAAGCTCTCTTCCTCTAAATCTTACTGAAACTTTTACTCTATCACCCTTCTTTAGAAAGTTGTTAGCTTGATTAGCTTTAACTTCCAAATCATGTGTATCAATATTAGGTGATAGCCTAAGTTCCTTTACGTTTATAACTTTTTGTTTTTTCTTTGCTTCCTTTTCTCTTTTGATGGCATCGTATCTGTACTTGCCATAATCAATAATCTTACAAACTGGTGGCTTTGCATTAGGAGCAATATTTACTAAGTCTAAATTGGCTTCTCTTGCTTTATCAAGTGCTTCATTAATAGATACTATACCTATCTGTTCACCTTCCGCATCAATCAGCCTTACTTCTTTTGCTCTAATGTCCTCGTTAATTTGTAATTCCTTAATGATTACACCTCCATAAAATTTCATTAAAAAAAGGCAGATAGAAATATCCGCCTAAAAATAACAACTAAATTATTACCTTATGCACTCGATTGTGATAAGGTGAGAGCGGATAACTCTACTTTCGCTAACATTGATTATTATATTATTTAAAATTTGATTTGTCAAATAATTTTTTAAAATTCGCAGTGTCCCACAGTTCTTGGGAAAGGAAGTACGTCTCTGATGTTTGTCATTCCAGTTAAATACATAACCATTCTCTCAAATCCAATTCCAAAACCACCATGACGAACTGTACCAAATCTTCTTAAGTCCATGTACCATTCATAATCTTTTGGATTCAACCCTCCATCGATTATCTTTTGTTTAAGAACTTCAGGTCTATATTCCCTTTCACTTCCTCCAATTAACTCCCCAATTCCAGGAACAAGTAAATCTGTTGCAGCTACAGTTTTTCC
>QWCE01003935.1_pt1 | contig 19610 bp, 17 predicted proteins | sample 1972531 | NCBI WGS metagenome assembly QWCE01 (sample SAMN09866716, study PRJNA288562) | Human gut metagenome isolate term4_stool, whole genome shotgun sequencing... | reverse complement strand
GCGAATATACTTCTCCCATAGGTGCGACATCCCTTCGGACTGGTTTTCTAGGCAATTTCCAATCTAACGGGTGTTGCACTTTCATTTAGACAACGGGGACATACTGAATATATTCACATGTGGTAAGATTGTTTCATGACATCGCAAACTGAACCTCTCAAGATAGACGGACTTACCTTGATGCTACGAATAGGCCACGCCCCACGAGGGCGAATCTCCTATTTTAGCCCGCAAACCACCATCGAAGAATTCCTCCGTCATGCCGCCGAGCACGAGGGAAGACTGCTGTTCGTCGGCAACTTTAAATCATTGCGAAACAAAATAGGCTTTAATTATTTGCTGCTCTGGTCACCCCAAAGCGCAATCAAACTCGTTGGAACGGTGACCAATTTCGGAGAGGCATACAATCCAAAAACCTGGAATCCGAAATCCCACTATCAGGCACCATTCCCATGGGGAAGAACGCCTGCCAACTACTGGTTGGCGTTGGACAATGTGCAGCAATTGGGAGATTTCGATCCGGACAAGTTCGAGAGATTGGGCTACAACGCCAAAAAGATATCGCTGGCGGATGAGATGGAAACAAATGCAGCCACGTTCATAATCCGCCCTATTTAACCTTCCTCGCCAAGGATTCCCCCGCCTCTAAGCGAAGCGTAGGCGGGGGATGAATTGGCGTATCTATATATGTTATACTGTAATCAGTCGTATATGTTATAAACGAGGTGATTGCAGTGGAATTGGAGTCGAATCATCATTCGGTGTTCCTGTTGTATTATCATCTCGTGCTCGTCGTGAAATACCGTCGCAAGGTGTTCGACGACATCGTTTCGGCGCGTGCGCGTGAGATATTCGAGTACATCGCACCCAAGTATGGGATAACCGTTGAGGAATGGAACCACGACATGGACCACGTGCACGTATTGTTCCGTGCCCAGCCGAAGAGCGAGTTGAGCAAGTTCATCAACGCTTACAAGAGCGCGTCGAGTCGTCTGCTCAAGCAGGAGTTTCCGCAGATTCGGCAGAAACTGTGGAAGGAGTATTTCTGGAGCCGCAGCTTCTGCCTACTGACCACAGGAGGCGCGCCAATCGAAGTCATCCGCAAATACATCGAGAACCAAGGCAGGAAGTAAGGAGGTGAACCATCATGCAGGTGAAACGTCATTGCGCGGTCAAGTACCGCATGTACCCGAACAGGGCTCAGGCGGCATTGATTGACCGCACCATCGGTTGTGCGAGGTTCATCTACAATCAGATGCTTGAAACCCGCATCGGCACCTATAAGGCTACGGGTAAGTCGTGCAATCCGACTCCCGCCCAGTACAAGGACAGGTATCCGTTCCTGCGTGAGGTGGACAGCCTCGCACTGTGCAACGCCCAATTGAACGTGGCGAAGGCGTACAGGAACTTCTTCCGCGACCCCAAGCACATCGGCTTCCCGAAGTACAAGGCGAAGCATCGCAATCGTCAGACCTACACGACGAACAACAGCAATAACAACGTCACCCTCGATGAAGGAGGCAGGCATCTCAAACTACCGAAAGTAGGGATTGTGCGCGTCCGCCAGCATAAACGCATACCCGAAGACTGGAAACTGAAGAGCGTGACCATCGAGCATTGCAAAAACGGCGAATACACGGCGACGATACTGTTCGAGTACGAGACCCAAGCACTCGAACCCGTCCGACCCGTGCATATCGTCGGATTGGATTACTCCTCCCACGGCCTGTACGTGTCCAGCGACGGCGAACGAGCCGACTATTCGCGTTTCTACCGGCGGATGGAGCCACGGCTGATGCGCGAGCAACGTAGACTCAGCCACATGGTAAAAGGGTCCGGTAATTGGGTGAAACAGAAGCGGCGCATCGCCAAGCTCGCCGCCAAGGTCGGGAACCAGCGAGCCGACTTCCTGCATAAGACGGCCAACCGGCTCGCCGCCCGATATGATTGCGTCGGCGTGGAGGACTTGGACATGAAGAACATGAGCCAATCCCTCACACTCGGCAAAAGCACGATGGACAACGGGTACGGCATGTTCCGCACCATGCTCGCATACAAGCTCGAACGGCAAGGCAAGCAGCTGGTCACGGTAGACAGGTTCTACCCGTCCAGTCAACTATGCTCCGATTGCGGATACCGCAATAAGGATACGAAGGACCTGCATATCCGCGAATGGACATGCCCTGACTGTGGCGTTTGGCATGACAGGGACGTGAACGCCGCGACCAACATCATGCACGAAACACGACGACTCATGCAGGAACGATAACAAAAAACTTACGAGAACCGTGGGGCGCACGGGAATAGCCTGTAGACACTGACTCGGATACGAGCCTTGAGCAGGAAGCCCCCACCTCAGATCGCGAAGCGGTCAGGTGGCGGGAGCACGTCACCCTCTGTCGTGGCTGTTATACTGAAAACATCTGCATAAAAGGAAGACTTATGGCAACACTATACGATCGACGAGCGCTCTTCGTGCGCTACAAGAAACAGTCATCCTATCCAGGACGGCAATCGGTCAAACTCGCCGACGGAATCACCTGCCGGTATAACTGGGATCTGGATAAAACCATTCTGGATTACATAGAGGAGCATGCCGAGAAATCCGACGGGAAAGTGCTGTTCCCTCTCAAGTTCAACGTGTCCGATTTGACCGTCAACACATGTAAAAAAGCGTTCTTATGGATGACGGATGACACTTACATTGAGGCCGACATTCATGATTCAGGCGCATATTACGCTTACGGCATGAATGACTATGACGGGTTCACAGCGCCGCCAAGCCTCACCATCCCCGAAGCGCGATGCTGGGTGAAACTCGAGCACGTGTCGAAAATAAAAACCAAGTTCCCCATCGACGACTACAGCATCCAGGCGTATAAGGGCGGAGGCGTCGTCAAAGAAACCCCCCTGCGCGAAATCCTGAAAACCACTCACATGAATTGCATGTACATCACCCGAAACGAGGGTTAATCATGTCGAAAATCATATCCAGCATCCCAAGCATCCGATACACGGCAGACGTGGCATATCAGTTGGAACCAAACATCACCGTCCAAGGGACACTGAAATATGCGGGGGGACGTCGCGAGCTGACCGCAAGGACCCTGTTCGTCCACTTGGACCGTGATGACAAGGGCAAGATGACGGTGACCAACGTCGCGGTCAGCGCCAGTCGTAAATCTAACGGCAACTCGGCCTTCTACCGTACCGATGACTTCGACATGACACCGGAACTGCAGCGGGCCGTCGATCACGTGCGTGAACTAGTCAACCAGGACTGCGTCGGCGTGGACGACTAACCGGCAACCTTTCCTAATATCCCGACCATTGCGGTCGGGATATTTTTTTTGGATATCGCCACCAACCGAAAAACGGGTATTTTCAATAGAATATCGGTTAATAACAACATCAAAATCTATCGTGGAATATATGCCACGAGGAAACTTCTACCGTCCAGAAAGCTTTATAAGCCCGGCCAGTGAATACGGGCTGCTCCGTTCTGCCACGCCGGATCGCACCGTATGGCTGTACGCGCGCATCCCCTGGAGCACTGCATTGCTGGATGGAGCCAACGACCGGAAACGCAACGATGCCGCGCAACAGCTGATGGCGTTCTTCGACGGCCTCGCCAATCAGGTCACGGTTGCCGGTATGCGCTACCGTTACATGCTTCAAAGCGAATATCGCGAATTCCATCTACTCACCGGATCCATGCCCGTCCGATACAGTCCGCCGGCCAGCATGAGGGACACCGACCTCGGACGATACCAGGCGCAGTACTACCGTAGCCAGAAGGTATGCAAGCAGTTCGCGGTCATCGGCGTTCCTTTGAAACTGGTCGGGGATCATAGCAACAATCGCAAGCCCGGCATGCTGCAACGCGCCCTGACATGGTATGACCGCATGTGCTATTCGGTGGCAAACGGATGCCCTATGTTCGAGGAGTATCTGCCAGACGCGCATAATATCGAACGAATCATGCTCAACGCCGGGCTGGAACCATTCACCATCATGGATGAGCAGGAACGCAAACAGCTGGTCGCCATGATGGAATCATGGTGGGTGGGGCGCGCCAACTCGTCGGCCCTGCCTATCCTGGCGGAGAACGCACACGTGCATTTCTTCCCGGATAACGCGACCTGCGCCCACGCCAAAAACCTGTACGACAATGGCGTGGACTGCACCGAGTGGAATATCGACGAAGAATACCCGGCCAGCATCTGCTTCGCACGCACGGCGGATTTCAACCAAAGCAGCATCACGGATCCAAACAACCTGTGGATTGCTAGACTCATGGAAGTCGGACGAGCCGGCGGAGCCAATGCGGTCGCCACAAGCATCCGAGGCAAAGTCGAACCGGCGAAAGTCACCGCCGACCAGATTCGACGCAACAGCCGCACCATCGACGAAAGCATTAAGGAACGGTACGAGAAAGGCCATGAAGCCCCCGGTGATATGACCGAAATCAAGGAGCGTTTGGATTATAAGAAGGCAATCTACAATACTCCGGACATGCCGCCCAGCATCATTGATCTGAGCGTCGCCACCTGCGTGGCGGGCAACGAGCAGATGGCCATCGACGCTTTGGGGTGTATCCCCAACATCGAGTTCGTCAATCTGACGACGGCTAGCGAACAGTTGATGGCGTTCAAAAGCATGCAGGCCTGTTCGAACGTACGCATGACCCCCTATGAGATCCACTGGGCCGCAACATGCGTCGCGGGAGGAGGCGTGAGCAGTTTCGCCAAAGCAGGCGACAGGGACGGAGCTCTTGTCGGATTGTCCGAAGCCAACAGGCAACCGGTGTATATCGGGACAACAACCGTGCAGGACAAGGACAGGCGTCCAATTTTGGCTATTATCGGAGATACAGGAAGCGGGAAGGCCGTTCACATTTCCTCCACAATTCCGGTTCCCCCTCAGGCTAGCTTCCCCCATGGAAAAATGGCTAAAATCAGCGATTTGCATGAGGGAGACCTCGTCTACGGGCGGGATGGGAAACCCTATCCACTCCTCAAGCTTCATCCGATTCACACGGAAGATCTTTACGAAGTCACTCTCAGTGACGGTCAAACGATAAAAGCCAGCGGGAACCACCAGTGGATCGTCTCCGATTTCAAAGATCGAAACAAATTCAGAAAACCAAAACATTTGAAATCCCAACAGCGTAAGAACATGCTGTCGGAGACATACGATGAGCTATGTCGGATGTCTGATGCGCTACCGGCCCAATCAACCATGAGCGTGAACGAGCTTGCAGAGTTTGTCCATCCAGTAACGAGTCGTTGGTGGAGCGGAGAGAGCAATGCCAGGACCATTGCCGCAGCGCTGCGATTTATGGGAGTTGAATCTCATCAAGAACAGCGAGACCGCGCGATAGCGGATACAAAAAAACCTTTTAAGACTCGGCAGAACTGTAGGCGCTATAACATGCAGGAAGCTCTTCGGGCTTTGATTGCACATTATGATGGCGTGGCGCAGCATGCGAAAAGATGGAACGATCTCGCCAGGGAGCGTGCGGATGTCCTAAGAAAGCATTTGGAAGATAACTATCCGAAGGGTATCAGCATCACTGACATACAGAAGATGCTCGAGGATCGTTCACCAAGCCGTTCCTCTATCGCATCTGTCATAAAAACGCTCAATCCAATCAGTGAGTGGGATGCGGAAGGACGAATTCACTCCGACAGAATGCGTCATGATTCGGTATCCGTATACAACGTTCGAGAAGCATGCAGAGCCATAGGGCAACGCATGATGCTTCGTTATGAGGGGGCCTTCAACGAGACCAATTCCCTTGGATATTGTGAACAGGTTGTGACTACGCGAGACATGCTTGCGTCTGGTCTAAAGGATTCAGGCAATCGTGCGCAATGGGCAATCCGAGCCGCGATGCCTGTTGCCAACCCGCAAGCCGACCTGCCACTTGATCCATGGGTTTTAGGGGCTTGGTTAGCCGACGGTAGTATCGGCACTGGAATCATCGCTTCAGATAACAGGAATGGTGATTTGCAGCATGTGAAGTCCTGTCTCACCTCTGCGGGATTTTCTCTAGGAAGCATCAATACGCCGATGGTCGTGAATGTGAAGGGGCTTGTCTCCATTCTTCGCGATATGGGGATACTCCGCGAAAAACGCATTCCTGAGATCTACTTCTCGGCGAGCATCGAGCAAAGACTCTCCCTCGTGCAGGGGTTGCTGGATCAGGATGGGACCATCTCCTCAAATGGGAATATAGAGTTCACCCAGTCCGCCGATCATCTGCCGATTGTCCGAGGAATGGTGCGCCTGCTGAGATCTCTGGGAATCGTCGTTCACGAACCCCATCTCAACAAAGCAGGATACACGGCTGATGGTGTGCGTCATGAGGCTCAGGATCGTTATCGCATCACCTTCACGACGGATCTGCCGGTATTCTCTTTGCAACGCAAAGCGGCTTTAATTCCTACGACGTTGAGACAAACCCAGCAATGGCTATACGTCAAAGACATCAGGAAGATATCCAACGCGCCTCATCGTTGTCTGACCGTTGGAAGCCCTGACCATTCGTTCCTCATCGCTGATTACGTGCCGACTCATAATACAATGGCAGCTTTCAGCCTGTTTCTGCAATGGTCGAAGATTGACGCGCGTGACGGTAAAGGCAAGACCCCGTGCATTTACATCAATCCGAAGGCCGGTAATGATTTGGAGGATGCGACCCGTTCGCAGGGTGGTACGGTCATCCGGTTGGATTCCGATGTGGCTAACGGCACGTTCGACCCGTTCAACGTGATTCCGAATGTGGAGGAGGCCAAGGAAATCGCCGTCCTGATGATGACGATCATTCTTGGCGGTGACACAAAGATGGAATCCGCCATGACAGCCATGCTGGATTACGGCGTCAAACACGGGGCGCGTTGCGTAGGCCGGGCTCTGCTTGTCGCCGCCCAAGCTGTTGCGAAGACCATCAAAGCGGGGAACACGGCGGAGTCCATTGGATTGCCTTCCAACACCCTCGAGGTGTTTTCGACAATCAGCATGAACCTGAAGGCGAACCAGGGACTACGTCTTATCTTCGGCACCGATAATGACACCAAGCCGTTGACGATCAGCCAAAACCTGACCCTCATCAACGCCGGAGACCGTTCACTCATCCCCGAAGGCCAAGATGATTCCATGACCGCTCGCATCCGCCAGTGGACGTTGCGAATGGTCGTCATGGGAGCCGGCACCGCCGTTCGAGGCCGCGATGGCATGGTAGGTGTCGATGAGGCATGGGTGTTCATGGGCAAGGACAAGGGAGCTTCCCGAACCTTCGAACAATGGGTGCGTATGGCCCGTTCGCAACGATTCACGCCTGTCATCATCAGCCAGAAAGTGCAGGAGTTCATCGATGCCGACTTGACCGGAGGTATCAGCCGCGCCCTCCTTCTGGCGTTGGACAACCCGGAAGAAGCCAATGGCACGGTCAGTCCGGCCAAATCAGCGGAACGACTCCTAGGCATCGAAGACCCCAATGGTCGGATCTTGCAGCGCATGGGAGCCGATGATACTTTGGACAACGGTCAGCCGAACCCGAACAGTCTGAAGCGCCTGGTAAGCGCATCGACGAGGAAGACCGTTCGCGGAGCCGTCGCCTATTTCAAAGACGGGTCCAAGCAGCCTATTCCAGTGGAAATCGTGATTCCTCCGGCATTGTTGAAGGAAATCAGCACCACTGCCACGGACAAGATCGCACGAGAACAACGAAAGAACAAGGAGCAGTGACCCCTTATGGGATACAAAGACATATTCGATGACTCATTTTCCACACCGGCTTCCGACAAGTCGGAGGAATCATCTGCCGTTACCCCTTTGACCCCGGAGCCGGAGGAACAGCAGCAGTCGAAACCATTGCTGTTCCCTGGTTTCGGTAGCGGACGTCCTCTCCTATTGGAACGCCCCAGCAGATACATCCAACGTCTCAGCGATACCGCATCCAAAGTGTATGCGGTACCTGACGGAGACCCATACGGAGGAGTGGAAAACCGTATCCTGTACTCCCCCGTGATCAGCCTCCCCGTATTTCTGCTTCAGGGGAATGAGCTGTTCGCGAATCATGACGTGCTCAAGTATCCTTTGCTGAATCCTCCACTGAATCACGCTTGGGATGGAAGCGACATCAGCGTGTACATGCTCACCATCATCGCCGCATATACTTCAGCGGGCATCCTGCATGAGGATGTAGACGGTGACGTGCTTGCATACGATGTCGAATATCCCCTCTCCGTTGCAGACGAGCTTTGGAATGCGGCATCCGATTGGGCTTCCGAAGCGGCTCCGCTGTTGAAGGATCTGAACACCGCACGGCTTTTGGGATTCGCGTTGAAGAGTCCCAACGAGGAAACCGATGCTTTGAGGGCTTTGTTTGAATCATGGGATGAGAATCGTTCTTCAGGTGAGATCATCGAAGCGGGGAAACATGCCGCGAATCTTCTTCGAGACGATTACAACGTGTTCGTCGACGTGGAATTCCGACCATTCCAAGAACGGTAATTCACCGAATCATTCAAAGTCGGTAAATTTTTACCGACTTTTGCCTTCCGTAAGGGGGTCATCCTTTGAAAACCAGTACAAAACTCATGGCTGCGGGAGCCGCATTGCTGGTGGGGTTGAACGGTCTTATCGTCATGAACGTGGTGAGTGCCGTTTCCGGCAGTGTCGCGGCCCTTACCAGCAACGTCGGAAAGTCCTTATCAGCCGCAGAATATGATTGCGGCACCTCATCAGATGATGATTCGACAACCGGGACCACATCGATAGCCCCCAGCAAGGTCGCGGTGGCGATAGCCGAGGCATTCGCCAAAGCCGGGTATTCGAAAGCCAGCACGGCAGGCGCTCTTGGTGTGATCCAATTCGAATCTGGGATGAATCCGGAACAGGAGCAGATAGGCGAGACCGATCCCGCATTGCGTGGCTTCGGCCTGAATCAGTGGACACCGCGCAGCAAAATCCAAGCATGGATGGATCAGCATAACGTGTCTGGCAAAGACTCTGATGCCGACGTGCAGATAAAAATGCTGGTTGACACGTCCAAATCCGATTGGAACAACTTCTATCTGGATAACATCGAGGCCGAAGGGTACAACGTCACCGACCATGACCTGCACAAATGGTGGCTGCATGCGGATAATCCGGAGGACGCCTCAATCGCATGGCTTGCCGGGTATGGGCGCGGAGCGTGGAACGATCGGCATGAAGAGGAACGTAAGAAGTATGCGCGCTCCTACTATGATTCACCGGAGATTAGTGCGATTGATTTCACTGGGAAGGCAAGCGACGATTCCAGTGGTTCCGACAATGTCGTTCAAGCTTCCTGCTCATCCGACGACGATGGTGATGGAGGCAGTGCCGTCGTAGGTTCTGTGGGCGGGGCTCCTATAGGCAAAACCCGTAATTTTGGCTGGCTGTGCGATACGGATGCAAAAGTGTGTCACGACGGGGACTACGGGCCATTCACTTCCTTCGCCAGCGGCGGACATTACCAGTGCTACTGGTATGCACTTGTCAGACTATGGGTGATTCACCATCATGACGTGGCAAACTGGAACACCCCCGTGGGTGGTGACGTCCATGTGCATCTCGCCTCCGACCCTGCATACACAGTCGATTCCAGTCCACACCCGGGGGATGGCGTCAGTCAGTTCGGCGGTGCTTTGGGAGGTGATATGAGCTCCGGGCATATCGCCGTGGTCGAAGAAGTCAAGCAGGACGCAAACGGATGGAGAATCCGAATCAGCGAGGGAAACTACGGCACGGACGGAAGCGGCCCATGGGAGGGGTACAACAGTCGCTGGCTCACGCAAAAGCAGTTCGATGGTGCCGGCAACGTGTTCTTCCGGAAGAAAAGCTGGAAGAACTAGCCGCAGTATCCCGGATTCTGGCAGCCTCCCCCAACCGATGCCATGGGAATGCTATCCCAAAGATGCCAGTCAACCTTGCCATCCAAGTCCGACTGCGTGACAGGTCCCTTAAGGATGGGCGTCATGCTGGAATGGGCGAGGCCCATCTCGGGGTCGCCTTTCACTGGGATGGCTATTCTGGTCCCCTCGCTCAAATCGTCGGCCATGTTATTGTCCCAGCGTGTCAGCCAAGGATTAATCCACCAAGGGTTGTCGCCGTTGATGTTCATGCCGCTGATTTTCCCGTTTGCGATGGTGAGTTCATCGTTGATGTCGTAGTCTCTCCAAGCTGGAGTCAATGCCCAGATGCTCCCATTGTTAAAGGAATCACCGTCCTGCAAAAGTATGGATTCGACCTTTCCTGTGACCGTGACCGTTCGGTCTTCGTTGACCGTCACGTGAGGTCCGTCCGTCCACCGGCTGCCGGTCGCCAACGCCTCACTGTTCCACCATGCTTTCATTGTCGGATACGCTTTACAAGCGTTTTCATATTCCTCTTCGCATGGATAGCTGACGGCATCAGGCCCATCGTTCTTATCCGCGGGGATAGCGCTCAGAGCGGGTAGAGGATTGCTTCCGATGTCCGGTGTCCGCAACTGGTCGATTACCTGTTGAGCATCATGTTGGCTGAGTGAGTCCAAATTGATTGTGGGGTCACTCCCCCAGTTGCGGGCTGCCTGTTCGAATTTGATGGCGAGATCCGTGTACTGTTGTTTCTCCTCATCGGTCAGCTGATTTGCGGCAGCCTCAGCGGCTTTCTTGCGTTCCTCCGACTGCTGTTTTTTCAACTGTTGGGCTTGCGCCTGCTGGTGTTCCGCGGCAGTGACTTTTTTACGCCACGTACTCCAAGCCAGGATGCCAGCGACGAGAACCGCCACTGTAATAACACTGGCGAGTATTTTCATAGGCCTGCTGAATGTTCCGTGCATCCTCGACTCCTAATCCAAAAAAACGTGTGGTTCCAGCGTATCCTTCCCAGGAAAGCGAATGCCTCCGATTATCCGAATCGGAGGCATTCTGTCCACTGAGAGAAAGGGGTTTCAAGCGAAGGATCAATCAACCTTCGAGTTCTTGTTTTCCTTGATCTCCTCAAGTTTGATGTACACGTTCGAACCCAGGTCGTACACGGCCGGCAATGCGAAGATAAGAACACATAGGACACCAGCCCAACGATACTCCAAGCCCCAAGCCATGAAGAAGAACGTAGGAATCGGGATGAAAACAATCAGTTCGATGATCATTTGGACGATCAGCGGGAGCGCAGAATCCAACATCCTCTCGGTGACGAAGAACCAGATAACGGCTTGTACCGCGAAAGCCGCAAACAGGATGATGAGCATGACCCCAACGGTCACCAGATCAGCGATCCCAGTGGAAGTCGCATAGTTGAACACGTTCACGAATATGCCGCCCATGTCGCTGCTGAAGAACATTCCCATCAACAGGACTATCACCAATCCAAGAACGAGAAGAAAAAGTCCAATCATTGCCAGCAAGGTAAGCATTGCGACCACCTCCAATCCATGCTCAGCGTTCTGTTATATGCAGTTGCATTGCTTCGTTTGCCTGACCTTATTCTGTGACAGAATTCACCGACAAGCAAATCAACACCAGCAGTGGCCGCATTGTCCTATCTGGATGGTTTGCGCCGCCAATAGTCATGCACCGGATGCCCATCGCGATCGTGGGAGACGACATGCACCATGCCGTTGTCGGGCAGGATGAAGCGTTGCGGGCTTGGCATGTCACTGTTCGCGACACGAATCTTGTCTAGCAATTTGTCTCGTAGTTCCGGCTCCAGATCCATATAGGCAGTACGCGCATTTAACCGTACCAAGTCGCTGATGCGGATAGCCTCGTCTCGTGCGACATCAGGATCGAATCCACAATAATCGGCCAACCTCGCATAATGGTCCGGCGTCACTTCACTAGTATGCTCCGCTCCTGAGAATGGCATCGCGAGCTTGTCCGTCGATCCCGGCCATACCGTCGTGGTCATCACATCATATGCGGGACTCAACTTCCAGGATTCACCGTCAGGCGAAGTGGGCATGACAGAATAGTTACGGGCATGCGCATCGCAATTATCGACAGCCACGTTGAAGGCCAATCGTCGCAGCCACTCCTCCCCCAGTCTGCCGGACGAATCCATCTTCCGTAGGGTGGTCAGCGTATCGACGGCACTCACCTTGTACTTCTCGGATGATGGTAGGCCCAATGCCTGCACCATATCCTCCATCGGCAGACGAACCGGCATACCATTTTCGATACGACGATCGAACCGTTCCACGATATAGGTCTGCTGGCCGTTGAATTCCTGGATATCCGACTCCGGGGTTTCGATGCCGACCATCTTGGAAAGCATCATGGTCGCATGTTCTACTTCATCAGCGTCATAAATGCCGGCCGGTTTAAGAATATGAGTCGACGGAACGGCGCCATTGGGCCACACCCATTCATCGCCTACACGGGACAAGGAGAATTTGCCTTGAGCTCCTGCCAAGGAAAATCTGGCACCTTTGTTCCTGACGAACCATGAATCAGGCGTCCGTTTGACGGCAGCAATACGTGTCGCGATTTCGTCATCGGTTGCTTCCGCAGGAGGCACACTGGCAATAGTCGGCATCTCATCGTTCCGAGAGAACACCAGCGCACCAGCTGAATCCACGTTTTCCAGCAAGTCGAAGGATTCCTGAGATTTCGCGCCGACTGCCTGCATCATGGCATACTTGGCGGCACCTGATTCCGGGAGTAAATTTTCTAGAAAATTCTCCGGTGCATCCTCGCGCCACTCTCCATCTTTCGGGAGGCTGAAACTTATCCGTGGAGCATTCCAATCATACTCAAACGCGACTCCTCGTTTGAGAGAGGTGAACACGCCAACGTGGGAGCCGTTCATCCAGACGTTTAGCCGATCACCTTTTCTCATGCCGCCACGCATTCCGCAGGCAAGGCAGTGGCATCCACTCCAAGAACCTTCATTATCCGTCGAGTCGGAAGATATGGTGCAACGCCGGTGTCAATCAGCCGTTGCACCACGCTTGAATCGACTCGTGCTTTCTCGGCCACTTCATCGACGGTACGGTGCTGCATGAACTCGGCCATGACCCTGCGCATACGTTCCGGCGATTCGATGAATCTCACGTTGCTGGCGGTTTTCGGCATGGCCTGCTTGATGCGCTGACGGTACTCGTCGCTAACCTGCCATTTCTCGTATATCATTTTTTTGCCTATGCATTAGTAAGGTGTCTGCGAATGTATTCGCTACGACTGATGTGGTACCGCTTCGCGGCGGCAGTGACCTGTTCGAGCTGGCTTTCGGGCATCTTTATGGTGACGGTGACCATGCGCTCGTCCCGTTTCGGCAGCATGTGGAGACCGTAGTAGATAGGGCCGGTGATACCGTGGCCGGCGTCCTCGCTTTCCATTCGTTCCACGTCACTGCTGACCTGCTCCTCGGTCATTCCGAATTTCTCCAGCAGTTCCTTGTCTCGTTCGTTGAAATCGCTCATCGTTCACCTCTTTTGCCTTCCAGCTGATTAATTTCCTTTAGTGTTTTCTTCGTCGGAGGTGTCATCGCGTGGTAGATCAGTATGCTGTCGTTCAACTGCTTGTAGACCATCTCCACGTCACGGCCATGTCCGTCAAGACCTATTGCCACCCAAGTGCCATCCGCCCTACGCGCGTCTTTCATGACGCTTCGAAAGGCCGTCAGCACGTCCTCTGATGTCAGCTCCGGATACCGTTCATGCACGCGCGACAGCACGTAGATTTTCAAAAAACAACCTCCACTCCTCTTGACGAAACTATTATAACACGCAGGTAATACCAATAGAATACCGCAGAAATGATACATGCCAGCAGAAGCCACAAAAAAACCGAGCCACCTAATCAGCCCAACAAAACCCGCGACACCGCCTCCTCATCAGGCAACCCGGAATCCAACAATTCAGCCAAACGCGACGCAACACGATCGGCATCAACACCGGTGAACATGCCACCCATCCATTCGGACATCAGCCTCCGAACATGCTCGCAGTCGGCGGAATGCGAGTGACGCGCAGCCCCCTTGCCCTCGTCCACCACCTCGGCCTCAAGCGGCATATCCCCGGTCTCGTTCTGCTTGACCGGTCGAATCGGAGCATCGGTGCGAGGATAATACTTGATCCCATGCCTGAACGGTTCGGCCTTCAAATTCGGAGCCGCCTCCAAGACATTCGACAACGCCTGCTTGAACCTGCGCCGGAAGTCCTTCACCGGCAGGCCGGTGCCCTCGAACTGGTCATACAGTTGACGCCATGAAACGTAGGCGACGTGGTCGAGCCGGTATGTGCGGTATGTCAACCATATATAGACGTCCAGCGCCCTCGCTGATTTTCCCAGACGCGAGATGATATCCATGCTGAGCGGGACGCTCGGCTTCGCCAGTTCGGCCCACATCTCGTCGGTGAACTGGATTGATGCAATGATGTCCTGTTCCGGCCTGAACTGTGTACGGCCTTTTCTGGCGACGGTGAACGGCGTGCATTCGCCCTTGTTCTCGCGATTCTCGTCGGTGTTCATGATGGAGATCGATGTTCGCGCCAAGTTCATCAGCATGTCCTCCGTCTCCTTCTGACAGCCGGAATGGTTCGAGATTCCGGTGTTGTCGCAGAATTCCTGGAAGCTGCCACGAAAGACAACAGTGTGGGTGTCCTGATCCACGTCGGGATTGTTCTTCATGCGAATCATGGACTGCACGTAGAGGAAGATTAGTCGCGGGGTTTTCCCGTAGACCCATTCTTCGGGTCGGCTGGGGGTTATGCGCACGGTTTCTCGCCCGTTTGTTCTCTCTATGTAGGATGAGCTTGGTTTTGACACGGGGAAGAGGGCGAGTTTCGCCATGAGCGGCGGTGCGCCCGTGTTCATTTTCGTTGTGGCGATGGCGTTATTATTGGTCATGTGGTCGCTCCGTTTCAGCGATTGCCAGATACCCGGCCGGTACGAACGGTGCGGGTATCTTTTTTCTTTTCGTCGTTATTTTATCGCGTTTTTCTTAGAATTTTGACACCTTTCTTAGAATTCTGACACCAAATTTAGAATTTGGACACCATTTTTAGAATTATGACACCTTTCTTAGAATTTTGACACCATCTCTGCGAATGCCATCGAACCACACCCCGATTGCCTGCGATCAGAGCGGTCACAGCCTTAGAATTTTGACACCCTCGCTTAGAATTTTGACACCGACTCTTAGAATTTTGACACCCGTTCTTAGAATTTTGACACCGACATGGCCTCTCAGCCCTTATGGCAGTAGGGCTAAGCGGCACCCCCAAGTGATATTACAAGTGATATTACAAGTGAATATACAAACTCTCTCTTAATCTCTCTCCACTTCGACCCGCAATCCACCGGGATGCCGCTGACGCGGCAAATGCCACACGCTCTCCTGCACCTGTTTCGACCTCGGAAAAGAAGAATAGGCTCTGTTAGACCAAGGTTGACTTTTTGACTTGCGACGTAGTTACCAAGTAGCTACAATAGTGGTATGAGAACAGGCAAGGTGGCGTGCATAGCCGATAGGGTCAGGAAGGAGCTTGGCGAGTTGACTCCGCAAGAGCGCACCCTTGCCATCAAGGCACTACGCGATGCCTTGTATGAGGGTTCCGCATTGGATGCGGCGACGAGCGATCCGAAACAGATGGACGCGTGCGTACGCTGCGGAAGCATCCACATCATCCGCAAAGGGCACGGTCGTGACGGCTCCCAGCGTTGGAAGTGCATGGACTGCGAACGCACGTTCGGCGTTCGCACGAACCGGGTGATGGGCATGAGCAAGCTCAAAGCGGGCGTGTGGATGCGGTTCCTCGAATGCTTCGTGGACTGTCTGAGCCTGCGCAAATGCGCCCAACGTTGCGGAGTATGCCTGAAGACCGCGTTCCTCATGCGCCAGCGGGTCATCGAGTGCATCCGCCGATACACGCCCGTACTGCGTTCCGAGGCAGGCATGTCCGTCCAGTTGGACGAGACGTACTTCCGTGAGAGCTTCAAAGGCAACCACACGAAATCGACCGTGTTCGTCATGCCCCGCAAGGCACACAAGCGCACCAAGGCATTAAGGAAGCGCGGTCTGTCGAAGGAGCAGATATGCGTGGCGACCGGAGTGGATGACACGGGGCGTTCGTTCCTGACCGTGTGCGGGCGCGGCATCATCTCCAAGGATCGCGCCATGAGCGCGTTGAAGCCCCATATCGGGCGCGGCACCGACGTGCTGACCGACGGTGCTCCCTCCTACGTGAAACCGCTGGTCGAACTGGGTGCGAACCTCACGCAGACCGATGCCGGCGACCACGCCATCAACCGGGTGAACACGCTGCACGCCCGTTTGGAGGATTTCATGTTCGGCTTCCACGGCGTGTCCACGAAATACCTGCAAGCCTACCTGGACTGGTTCCAATGGCTCGGCGCGTTCACCGGCGGATTCGGCGAGACCGACGACGACCGGCTGCTTGCCCGCCAGCTCGGCAACGGCCTGTACCGAATCCGCCGTCGCGACTACCAGCGCATGACCCCGCCATATATGGACTACTGGCAAAAATCCGCATGACATCGTGCATACGATGTACAGTCGAAACAACCAGACAAATAGGAGGCGCGTATGGCGAGCATACCAACCACGACCATGAGGATAGACCCCCAACTCAAAGAGGAATCCAGCCGGGTGTTGAAAGACCTCGGACTTACCCTCTCCGGAGCGGTCACGATCTTCCTCAAGGCCGTCGTCAGGGAACAGGGGTTACCGTTCGACGTGCGGCTGAATCAGGATAGTCATAGCGAAGAGTAATCCGGCATACGGAGAAGGAGTTCAACGAATGGCTTCCATGAAGAAGCAAAAGCGCGAAGCGCTGTCGGTGCAGAGGCTTATCAATGAGGTACTGGTCCAGAACCTCGGCATTCCCTCCCACAATGTCGTCAACGACGCCGCATTTCAGAAATACACTGGTTCGCTACGACCAGACATCCTGATTTCCAACATGCCCTACGCGAACGATCCGAATGATCCGAACGATGAGAGTCGATTCGTGGAGAACCTGATCTGCTATGTGGAAGCCAAAGACATCACCTGCAAGGTCAATGACTCCGACTGGAAAGATGCCATCTCCCAAGGCAAGGTGAAAGCGCCGAAACTTGGACTGCACTACTTCGGCGTCACCAACTGCAACATCACATACTTCTACAACCTCAACGGCGACCGATTGTCGTTGAACGGGAATCCCATGTCCGAATTCCAGACGATGGACGTGCTTCGCATCATCAAGAAGCAAACGGAGGCCGACGCCGGAATATCCGACATTGACATGGGCGTTGATGCGCTCACCGCCGTAAGCGAGGCGGTGTTTAACAGCAAACTGTGGCAGCTCAAGAACATCTACCGAGCCATTGACTTCGAGAACAACACGAAGAAGATCGATTTCACCGTTGGGCTTATCTCAATGGAGTACTACGAGGAGAAGGCGAAGATCGATGATGTCTTCGACGAGTCAAGGCAATGGTGGTCCACCGCAAAGGAGCTGCCGGATAACACCATTGCGTCGGCGTTGGTGGGATACATCGACGATCTGACCGGTGACGATTCCGAATTCAAGGAATTCTCCGACCCTGTCGAAGTAGTCAAAGCGCACATTTCCGGCAGCGACCCGTTGGTTAAGGCGAGTCAGTTGCGGGAGATCTATGATGTCGTGGACAGCATGAGACCCTTGCACGGAACCGGCTTCGATCTGTTCGGAGCGGTGTACGAGGCGTTCGCCAACTCCAAAGAGAAGAAGGATTTCGGCGAGTACTTCACCCGCCGTCATTACACGCATATCTTCGCGAAACTACTGCTCGGGAAGCGTGACCGTTATAACCCTGATGCCGAATTCACCATCATCGACCCGTTCGTAGGCACGGGAGGCATGCTTACGGAAGCATACAAAGTGCTTCGATCCAATTTCGAGAGAAGTAACACCATGACTCGCGAGGCCAAGGAATTCCTTTCCTCGAAATGCTTCTACGGCATCGACCTTCGCAGTGAGAACGCCTCAAGATCAAAACTGAACATGTTCCTCGTTGGTGATGGGCACAACCATATCTACAGTGACGACTCGTTGGTCCCGGCTAAAAAAGACGGGAAGGCAGTCATTACCGGCAAGTCGGGAACCTATGATTACGTCATCACCAACCCGCCATACGGACAGGGCACGATTCTGGCCGACACCGTTTTCCTCAGTAGCAGGAGAATGGAGGTGGCCGCAATCTGTCGTGCCATCGACCTACTCAAAATCGACGGACAGGCATGCATCGTCACACCAGATGGCGTGTTGGAGAACCCGTCGTTCCAATCGTTCCGCGAGGAACTGATGCTCACCTGCGAGATTCAGGCCATAATCTCGCTGCCAAAATTCGCGTTCGCCCCATACACGAAAGAAAAGACATACGCGCTGTTCCTGAAGAAACGATACGAACGATTCCACATCGCGAAAGACCCCGTCCAAGCGAAGAAATCCTACGAAGAACGACGGCAGAACGGCAAATTCCAGACTACACCAATATGGATGTACATCGTGGACAACGACGGGTTCGCGAACTCGGACAAACGATACCCGACCAGGCTCAGGGGCAGTGACCAGCACTGGCTCCACGACGAAGTATCCGGCTGGGTGGACGGCGACGGCATGGAACACGTCTCACAACTAGAGGAACGCTGGAACACCAGATACGACGATGAAGCCACATCCGGGACAACATGGCAATCCGAGGATGGCAGTGAGGTTAAACGCCGCAAGGGCGGGAACATCACGATGAACCTCGTCCTCAAGGACCCCTACCTGACCTTACTGCCGGAAAGGTATCTGCGACCCTACGACCCCCACTTCGTCACACCGGAGGAATTCCAGCATGAACTGAGCGTCATCAAGGAAACCATCGACATCTCTCAGAATGCGAACGATGCAACTCCGGACGATTCCGGCGAAGCGGAGGACTATCAGGTTCGGAACAAGCCGGTAAAGGACATTCTGGACTGCTTGAGTGGAAACACCGGGCTTACCGAGGAACTGATCTACAACATGAGTGGCATGCCCGGACCTCGATACGAGGTTCTTACCGCATCCACTCAAGCCGACACGGCGATGGGCTTCATCCCCCAGTGCAACATACCCTCAAGCAACGGTCAGACACGTCCTCTTAAGACATTCTCCGGCAAGGAAGGATTGCTAGTGGTACGTAAGGGCAAAGCAGGCGGAACGCGATTCCTTTCCGAGGGGAACTACGCAATCAACGATGACGCCTATATCCTCTCGGTCAAGGACAACTGTCCTTATAAAGTGGACTTGAGATGGTTCTCCATCGCCTACAAATCCGAATTCCTGTCCTACGCTTCCAATTCCGACAACGGGACTTGGAATAAGACAGGATTCTTCGAAAACGTTACGATTGACATACCCTCTTTGGAAGAGCAGCAGGAGCTTATCGATACTGTGAATAAGGCTCAAAAACTGGCTGAGCAACTTGACCTTGCCCAGCGCAGACTTAATGCTCTCCTCAACAAGGAGATAGATCTCCCCAACACCGATAGGTAGATCATAACGGGATCGTCATATACCGAGGTAATCGGGACGACGATCCCTTTGCTTAAGTCAACCTTGGTCTAACAGAGCCAAA
>QWCE01002981.1_pt1 | contig 19613 bp, 7 predicted proteins | sample 1972531 | NCBI WGS metagenome assembly QWCE01 (sample SAMN09866716, study PRJNA288562) | Human gut metagenome isolate term4_stool, whole genome shotgun sequencing... | reverse complement strand
CGTACAACCGATCACCTTGATTCCTGTTCCCTTAAATGTAAGAGTCGCAGTCTCGCCGCCATTCGGATTCTGCAGATACTCGATCGTATCCATATAGTTTACATTCTTGTCCTGTGTCCAATTGCCCCAGTCACCTACATATGCGATTCTTTCATCCGCATTATCAATCTTGCCGGCTCCAACCGGTTCAACCGCAGTCACTGCTGCACTCTTTTCAGATTCATTTCCTTCTACAACCGCAGATATCTGATACTTCATTGTTCCAAGCGTCTTGTCTGCTGTTGTATCTGTATAAGTTGTTGTTGTCAGGCCTGTCTCGATGCAGATTACATCACCATTTTCTACCTGACGGTATACATTGTATGTTACATTGCTTCCCTCTTCTGCTGTTACAGCATCCCAGGAAAGTTTTACATTCTCACCGTCTGCACGAAGAGCTGTCAGTCCTGTCGGAGCTGCTACCTCAGCGGATGCCGGGATATCTTTTAATGTATAGCTCTTTCCGGCTTCTGTCGCGAAAGAGATACGGTTTTCTTTTACAGGTGTCACATCGACTACATTTCCGTCGCTGTCCACTACTGTTGCAAGAGATGCATTCTTTGTCTGTACTACTGCTTCTCCGCCGTTCTCGGAAAGAATGGTAGCAGTTGTTACATTTCCGTCTTTCCAGTCCATGGATACTTTAAAGTTGCCCTGTGCAACCAGTCCATTCACACTTCCGTTTGCCCAGTCATCCGGAACTGCCGGAAGAAGATTGATGTATCCTGCATTGCTCTGCAGAAGCATCTCAGCCACACCGGATGTATAACCGAAGTTACCATCGATCTGGAAATATTTCGGCTGATGATAATCGAACAGATTCGCATAGATTCCGCCGTTGAACAGGTTCTTGATGATCTGATAAGTTTTATTTCCATCACCCAGTCTTGCCCAGCTGTTGATTCTCTGTGCCATTCCCCATCCGGTACTTTCATCTGTACGGTTCTGCATGGATACCTTTGCTGCTGCAAACCACTCTGCATGATCCTCTGTAATGAGGTCTCCCGGGAAAAGTCCGAGAAGGTGGGACATATGACGGTGGTTATATCCTTCTCCGAGTGTAGCTCCACTTGCAGTATGGTTAAAGGTTGTCTCTGTATACCACTCTTTGATCTGTCCGCTGTCACCGACCTCAATCGGTCCTTTCAGATCTGCCTGGTTTGCTTTCCATGTAGCTACCAGATCTGCATCTGTTCCAAGGACTTCTGCTGCTTTGATTGTATCCTCATATAACTGCCAGATCAGTGTCTGCTCATACGTGTTACCACTTGTGACCGGTCCATGCTCCGGTGAATATGCCGGTGAAGATACCAGCTTTCCATCGCTGTCGCGGACAAGCATCCGATCATACAGTTTTGCCTCTTCTTTCATCATCGGATAGATATTGTCTCTTAAATAAGATGTATCTCCGGTATACTCATAATAAGCCCAGCAGTTCTGCAAGATCCACGGTACTGCTGCCGGTGACCATCCCCAACTGAAACTCCATCCAGGGCAGGTCCATCCGAACGGGTTGTTCTGCGTATGTGCCATGAATCCATTTTCCTCGCCATCGGCACTGGAAACTCCTGCATAAATTGCCGCAGTCACACGCCCCGGTTCTCTCAAAGCATCGATATAATCAACCAATGGCTGTGCACACTCTGCCATGTTGGTAGAATATGTCGGCCAGTAGTTCATCTGTAAGTTTACATTCATATGGTAATCTGAATGCCATGGAGAGTTGTTCGCTCCTACCCACAGTCCCTGAAGGTTGGAAGGAAGTGTCTCTCTGACATAACCATTTCCATCTGTCTTTGTCTCTCTGGAAGACTCAATGGTCATAAATCTTCCGTACTGGAACAGCATAACTTCCAGCTGACGTCTTTCAGCTTCTGATGCAGTTCCTGCTTTGTATGCGGAAAGAAGTGCATCTGTTGTCTTTGTTGAGACAGTCTGTCCAAGATTCAGATCAACACGGTTGAAGATCTCCTGATAATCACTTACATGATTCGCTTTCAGTTCTTCGTATGTCTTAACTGCTGCCTGATCTACATACCATTTTACACGGTTTGTCAGTTCGCTTGCAGTCTCACCTGTTCTGTAGCTCGGATATTCATCCTTATAATCTGTTCCCATGGAAGTGATGATCGTAACCTCACTTGCACCGGAAACACTTACTTTTCCATCCCCATCTGTCACCGTACCGGCATTGTCGGTAATAACCTGAGTCTGGGATGAAAATTTCATCTGGTTGTCTGTGAGCTGTCCGTTAATGGAGATCCGTCCATCTGACACGGTTGTATCCCATGTTCTCTGATAGCTGCTATCGCCAATCCCATTAATAGCACTTCCTCTGCTATTATCCGGTTCTACACTTACATCCAGACTGATCTTTTCAGAACCGTCTGCTGTGATATGTGTAACAATAACATTGTCCGGATAACTTGTGAAGTTCTCTCTTGAATAATGAGTACTTCCCTTGTCATAGTTTACACCTGCGATGGCTGTTTTCAGATCCAGGTCACGGGTATAATTCGTCACATCGTTGTTAGATGATACATTTTTGAAATCAATATACATATTTCCCCAGCTCAGGTAATATCCATATCCATTGGTTCCTGCATCATCGCTTACACCGACCAGGTTGCTGTTTGCAAGACTGATTGCGGAGCTGTCCTGGCCATTTGCGAAATAGTTGTGGATTGATGTCATGGTCGCTCCGTTATTTCCCTTGTTCTCCAGGTTACCTCCATTGTAATTCGGTCTGCTGTCGCTTGGTCCTCCTGACCAAAGCGATTTGTCATTCAGCTGGATACGCTCTCTGGTGATTCCGCCGAATACCGTTCCACCGATTGCACCATTACCGATCGGAAGTGACTTTTCCTGCCAACCTTCGTAATACTTGGTAATATCTGCCGGACTCGTATACCACAGCTTCAGATCATTGTCACCGGTCTGCTGCGTTACAGCGGCCGGTTCCGCATTGACCTGCGTTGCCATATACGGCAGAGACGTCACAGCCATTGCTGCTGCACAGGCACTTGCAAGTACCCGCCATTTCATTTTTCTTCTCATAATACCCCTTTCTGATACGTTTCTGATGTATCTTAATTTATTGTCATGAAATTCCTCTGCCTTCGATTCCTATGGGCAGACTCCTCCCAATGTCCAATTATCTACATTATAAAACTTTTCTTTTGAATGTGCTTGTTTAATTTACTCTTTATAATCGCTTATTTTGTCAAATTCAGAACCTCTGAATTTACATTTTATTTATATTTTTTAAAAAAATATTCACATTTTTTGTATTTTTCGGTACATTTTTTCTTTATTTCTGTTATAATACAGATTAACGCTTATTAATTGTGCTTATCTATGGAGGCTTTTTTTACACATGAAGAAAAAAACTACTGTTCAGTCAGTAAATGAACATTCTACTCCTCCTGCTGAGGAGACTAAGATTCAGAAACACGAAGTACCTGGATTGATGACATTGTCCGATTCCATCCTGTCCGGTGCTGTTGTTGAATATCGTAAAGCCGGTTATAGTTTTGCCCGGCACTTACATACAAATATTGAGATTTATCGGATTCTTTCCGGTGAATGTTATATGGATATTCAGTCGGAAACGATCCACTGTACAGCGGGCGAATTTATCATGTTACTCCCCGATGTAGTTCATTCTTTTTATCTGAATGACACATCTGACTGTGAATTTCAGCATATTCACTTTAACCCTGAGATGTTTTCCACGATTGTTCTTGAAGATGAGGGAGTTTTTCCTATCACCCTGATGCATGCGATCCTCTTTTCTGCCCAGTTCTATTACCGGATGGAATCTGATCCAGTCATCGACGAACATCTTCAGAAGCTCATTACTCTCTATGCTTCATCCAACAGTCTGTTCTCTGCTGCAAATATTAACGTTGCACTGATGAACCTGATGTTGTATATCCTTGACCATACAGAGGCAGATCATGGATTTTCCGAACCACAGCTTCAGAACAGCTATGTTGCTTATACACTGAATTACATTCGGGAACATTTTACCCAGAAGATCCGTCAGGAGGATATCGCCTTGCAGCTGCATATCTCTGTCCGCTATCTGAGTAAGATCTTCAAAAATTATATGGGGGTAACCCTTTCTAATTACATTAACATTTACCGGATCAACCGTTCCATCGAGTTAATGCAGAATACAAGTCTAACGCTGACAGAAATCGCTCTGCAGGTCGGATTCAAAGATTCCCAGCATTATTCTAAGGTCTTTATGAATGTAATCAATGCAACACCATCCCATTACAGAAAAGCGATTTTGAAATAAAAACCACAAAAAAATTCCTTCCAGGAAACCCCCGGAAGGAATTTTTTATTCTTTTATTGCATTGAAAATTCGGAACTCACTTCAGATTAGTTTGTTCTTCTTCTCTTTGCCATTACTACAACAAGTCCTGCTGCCAGGCAAAGCATTGCCATTCCTGCTACATTTGATGTATCACCAGTCTTGGCTGCTTTCGCTACATTTGATGTACCATTTGCAGTACCGTTATTGGATGATCCATTGTTGAAAGAACCATTATTATTTGATCCGTTATTCGCATTGCCGTTGTTATTTCCGCCATTATTATCGGATCCGTTATTATCGTCTTTCTTGTCATCATCCTTATTGCTGTCGTCCTTCTTATCATCATCTTTTGCTTTCAGGGCTGCTCTTGCTTCTTTTACAGCCTGTACTGCTGCATCAATCTCATCCTGAGTTGCATCTGAATTCTGAAGAACTGCATTTGCCGCATCGATTGCTGACTGAAGAGCTGCAAGTGATGCTTCTGTATACTTGTCTGTTGCTCCGACAACTTCTGTTGCATCTGCAACCGCCTTTTCAAGCTCCTCTTTTACAACCGGTGCTTTCTTCTCTTCGAGTGCTGCCTTTGCTGCATTTACAGCTTCAACCTGTGCATCTACCTCTGCCTGGGTTGCGTTGTCATCAGCCAGAACTCTATTGGCTGCATCAATTGCTGTCTGAAGAGCTGCGATGGATTCTTCTGTATACTTATCTGTCAGGGCTGCTTCACCCTCTGCTGCTTTCACTGCAAGTCTCAGTGCAGATTTGTCTGCCTTCTCTTTCAGTGCTGCAATCTTAGCTTCTACATTTGCTTTTGCATTGTCAACTTCTGTCTGAGTTGCATCTGCTTTGTTGTAAACTGTCTGAGCTTCATCTACAGCATTCTGAAGTGCTTCCAGAGAAGCCGGTGTATAAGCGTCTGTCTGTGCGAGCTTCTCATTTGCTGTATTGATTGCTGCAAGCAGATTTTCCTTTGCAACTGTCATTGCATCTTTTGCAAATGTTACTGCAATCGTATGGTTTGCTGTTACGTCTGAGAATGTATATTCTGTTACAACGTCAACTGCAGTTCCATCTACTGTAAGGCTGTCTACATGATATCCGTCATTCGGTGTGATCGTGAATGCTTTGGATGTTCCTTTGTAAACATTTGTTGCTCCTGTCGGTGCGATCTTTCCACCATTACCTGCTGTTGCTGTAATTGTGAACTGAGTCTGGATGTCAGCAATCTTTGCTGTGATCTCAGCTTTCTTCGCATCTACATCTGCCTGAGAGCTTGCTGTTGTCAACTGCTTTCCTGCATTTACAAGTTCCTGAAGCTCTACAAGTGCCGCTGCAGAATATTTATCTTTATCTGCTGCATTGAGGATTGCCTCTGCATTTGTGATCGCTGTCTGAAGTTCTGTAAGGTCAGCTTCGTCTGCCAGTTTTACTAACTCGATATCGAATTTATCTGTCTGTGGTGAATCTCCGTCTGGTGCTGTAAATACAAGAGTTCCTGCTCCTGCAGTTGTAACAACCATGTTAAATTCAACAGTCTTTGCCTGAAGCACATTATTCACCTTGGAGTTCGGTGTTGCCACCTGACCGGCAGTGATCTTTCCATCCTGCTCACTCCATGCAAGTTTGTTCGTATCAGAACCACTTCTATAAGTTACTGTTACTTTATAAGTTCCTGCTACCGGTGCATTATAAGCATAAGCAACTGAATCTGCTCCTGTAGATGTCTTATTCAGAGAATTAATATACTTTCCATTGCTTGCCCAAGCTTCTGAGTTTACTTCGCATCTCCACTCTGTTGCTCCGCATGCCTCAGTAATTGTTGTTGCGTGCTCTGCTTCCAGAGTCTTTGTCGTTCCCTTTGTTGTCGGGAATTCAAATGGATTTGCTGCAGTATAATTTGCAAATGCAAATGTTGCCTCAATTGTATGAGCTGCAGTTACATTTTCAAATGTATAGGAAGTTCTCTTTCCTACGGATGTTCCGTCAACTTTAACATCGCTGACTTCATATCCATCATTTGCCGTGATCGTGAATGTTGCACTTTCACCTTCTGTAACAGATACCTTGCCGTCTGCAAGACCTTCTGCTGTGATCGTACCGCCTTCACCTGCTGTTGCTGTGATATCGTAAGACTCAACTGTAACGTTCTTCGGGCTGATAATAAAGTAATCAATTCCCGGTCCTTTATTTGTATTCGGAGCTGTGACTGAGATAACTCCGTCCCCTGCTTCTGTTACTTCAATATCAAATTCTGCAGTTCCAAATACAACATTATTATTTTCCTTTGTAGGATTAACTTCTAATGTCTTCTCTGTGATCTTTCCGTTTGCTTCAGTGATCTTGATACCATTTTTTTCATTCTCCATAGAACCGCTGCGGTATCTCATCACAACATGATATGTACCTGCTTTTTCTGCATGGTAAGCATACGTTATTACATCCTTATATGCCATATCAGTCACAAATTTTCCATTGCTTGCATCACTGTTATCAGTAATATGCATTGGCCAGTCCGGATCTGAATCTGTATCATTGCTGTTCGTCACTTCTGTTGCAAACTCTGCTTCCAGGGTTGCACTTGTTCCTGTCTTCCATGGGAACTGGAATCTGTCATCTGTTGTATATTGCGTACGTACTACAAGAGCTTCTTTAGCTGCATATAATGTAGAATATGCATTTTTGATCTGTGTATCTGTAGCATTTTCATTTGCTGCAACAGTCTTTGCTGAGGAAAGTGCCGCCGCAAACGCTGTCCATCCTTCTGAATAAAGATGTTCTTTTAATCCTTCAGATTCTGTGATCAATGTATTAAGTGAATCTCCTGTAATTGCATCAGCATCAAGAATTGTTACTTTGGCTGAGCTTGCAAGTCCGATTACCGGGCTGCTGCTTGAAAGCTCCAGTGTAAAATATACATCCCCGTCCGTTGTCGGCACACGGTTTGCATGTGCTGCACGACTGATTACTTTTTCTGACTCGCCATTTGCAAACTGAACGGTAGAAATCAACTCTGTATCGAAATGCTTCTGAATCGCACTTCCTGGGTTTGGCTCAAGTTTCGCTGTGATTTCACCTGTTGTTCCACCAACACGCTTGATCTTGACAGCAAGATCACTGTCTTCGTTCATCGTATAGGTTTCATTTTCAATTTCGAGCATACCTTTTCCGTCATTGTTAATGACATAGGCTGCCTCGACACCGATTGCTGCTGTCGTCTTTGCTACCAGCTTCAGTTTATGATGTCCGTTTTTCAAATCCGCCGACTCAAAAATCTTTGCTCCTGTTGATCTTACGGTATCATGAGTATCAATCGTTGCAACCGGAGTATCCATATTATCAATATAGACATCTGCCTGACCATGATTTGGATCTTTTGTTCCCATCAGATATACTTTTGTTCCGTCAAACTCATAGGTAAAGCTTGCATCCGCTTGATTTGACCAGGTATTCTGTCCGTTAATATAAGTAGGTCCCGTCTGTGGATTCCATCCTGAAGAACTAAATTTAAACTTCGTTTTATCATTTACACTTGTCGAATCCATTCCATCCGGAGCAGCCCCACTCAGCTGGAAGCCTTTGCTGGCTTTATAAACTCCAACTTTGCTAAGTTGCGGAACTTTTCCTGTTGATGTTCCGACAGTAATTCTTACCTGAGTTGCAGATATTGGTGATGTTCTGATCAGTCGTTTTGATCCAACCGTCACACCACGTTCCATGGGCTGCCAGCTTGCATTGTCATTTTCTTTGTATTCAACTTTATAGCTATTGATATGCTGTCCATTCTGGATTGCCTCTTCGATTGATACAACATCAAATCTCTTTGCAGAATCCCACTTGATCGTCAGGCTTCCACTTGTTGTACCATCATCTGTTGTCCAGTATGTAGCATCATCATCATCCACTGCATTTCCCGGCTTGAAGTCAATATCATTGCCGCGAACATTACTTGCTGTAATTGTTGTTCCATCTGCTTTTGCAAGATTGGTTTTGAATGTATCCTGAACATTCTGGCCAAATTCCACAACACGATCCTGAATCGCCTTGTCTACTTTTCCCTCATTATTCGGAGGCACATTCAAAAGTAATGTTGCATTATGACCAACTGATCTAAAATACATCTCTGCAAGGTTTGTCAGAGTTCTTGGAGTATTTTTCTGTGTTCCCCAGAACCATCCGGATGTAATTCTTGCATCTGCCTCCGGTACTGTCCAGTGATTACCATCTTCATATCCATTGGAATATCCGTCTGTCGGATCTCCTTTGTAATCTCCGGTACGCTGACTGTCATCATTATAGATCTGACCATCACGGATTGTTGATTTTGCCCATGTCGTATCATCTGCAAAACCATTTTCATTTCCGATCCAGCGGACTGTTGTATGAGTTCCTGCTCCGAACAGCATACAATCTGCTTTGTAACCTGCTTCTATTCCTTCATATTTCTGAATTGTTGCATACCATTTTTCAAAATTGTATGTCTGCGGTACATTATTGTAACCGTTCGCTCCATCCATCCATACTTCCACGAAATGCCCTTTATTTCCATATTTCGGATTGCTCAGGATTTCTTCAAGCTGGTTATTATAATATTCATTGTAGGCATTATTGATCGATCCACCATCTGAACCAAAGGTTGACTCTGCTACATCCCATGGTGAAAGATATAATCCCATGTCCATATTAGCTGCCGTACATGCTTCTGAAATTTCTGCAAGGATGTCTCCTTCTCCATTTTTATAACTTGTACTTGCAATGTCATACTCTGTATGTGCACTGTTCCAGATACAGAATCCATCATGATGCTTTGCTGTTACAATCAGCTTTTTAAATCCTGCATTTTTCAGTGTATTTACTAATGTTTCTGCGTCGAAATCACTTTCCAGCGTAAAAATCTCATCCGGAGTCCTTCCTTCATAAAGCTTTTTCTGTGTTGACTGGTTAAATCCCCACTCCAGTTCATTGAATGTATTCGGACCAAAATGACAAAATGCTGCAAGTTCATCCTTCTGATACTTATACTGATTTGCATCAGGTACTGTATCGTCCGGTGTTGGTGCTGCAGTATCTTTATCTGTGCAGTCCGCATCTGTTACGCCATTTTCAGCGGCATATACCGTTACTCCTGTTGTTCCAACAGAACTGAAAATCGTCGTAACTCCAAGAACCAAGCCCATAAGCATTGATAAGGCTTTTTTTCTCATGTCTTTCCTCCCATTATGTTATCAAAGCGGAGGAGATCAGCATTTTTCATAACCTCCCCCGCTTGTTTCTAAATTTCACATTTACAAAACTGCAAAGTTTTTAGTTCTCTTTTTTACGCTTTACTACAACGCCTGCTGCCGCTGCGGATGCTGCCAGTGCAAATGCCCAAACTGCTACGTTTGTCGTATCGCCTGTCTTAGCTGCTTTCTTAGTATTGTCTACCTTTGTTGTAGTCTTATTGTCAGACTTGGATGTGTTAGAAGGATTGTTCTTGTTGTTATCAACCTTTGTATCATCCTTCTTATTGTCACCCTTATTGCTGTCGTCTTTCTTGTCATCATCTTTCTTGCCGTCATCTGTCTTCTTTTCTACAAGAGCATTGAGGGCTTTTGCGATGGCTTTATTTGCTTCGTCAACCTGAGCCTGCGTTGCATTTTCGTCATTCAGAACGGATGCGTACTGATCGTAAACTGCCTGCAGGGCTTTCAGTGATTCTGCTGTGTACTTGTCTGTTGCTGCAAGTGCTGCATCTGCCTTTGCTGTAGTTGCCTTGAGTTCTGTCTTATCAACTACTGTCGGATCAGGATTTACAGCATCTTTCTTTGTTGTAAATGTAGCTGCTGCCTTTGCGGATACATTGTTATTTGTATCAACAGCTTCTACCTCTACTGTGTACTCTGTTCCTTCTGTAAGACCTGTCAGTACATATTCTGTTGTTGCTACCAGTGTATCATTTACCTGAGTTCCATTTACATATACATTGTATCCGGCAACTCCTTCATTATCTGTAGAAGCTGTCCATGTAACAGTTGCACCTGTCTTTGTAACATCAGATGCTTTTACGTCTGTCGGAACGCTTGGTGCTTCTGTATCGACTGCCTTTGCTGTTGTAAATGTAGCTGCCTCTGATTTCTCAGATACATTTCCTGCTGCATCTACTGCTTCAATCTCTACGCTGTAATCTGTAGCTGGTGTAAGACCTGTCAGATCATACTCTGTAGCTGTTACCAGTTCTGTGTTTACCTTTTCTCCGTTTACATATACGTTGTATCCAGTTGTTGCAACGTTATCCAGAGCTGCTTCCCATGCAACATGAGCTGTTGTCTCTGTAACATCTGCTGTTCTTACTGCTGTCGGAGCATCCGGTGCTTCTGTATCAACTACTGCCTTGTCAACGTATGTGATGATCGGAGTAACATGAACAGACGGCCTGCTTGGATTGCTGTTGCAGCTTGCTGTTACGCGGATCACATCGCCCTTGTTCAGTTCAATCTCATCAAAATTTGCCCAGTCTGCTGCTTTCTGATTACTTGTTGAAAGTGTTACACTCTGTTTTACTGTATCATTTACAAGAAGGCTTAATGTAACTGTTCCGCCTGAGTTTCCAGCCTGACGCAGATACGGCTCACCATCTTTTACATTGAAGGATACTGTACCGCTCTTCGGTGCTCTGAATACCATTGCTGTCGAATAAGAAGTCTGCGGTGGAGCAGAGATCAGTCCATGAATGGAATCGCTCATTGCTGTACTGTGATTTGGAGCATCTACACCAACACCATAGTATGTATTCAGTACCCAGTTTGGATAAGTATTATCATAAGCTGTCATATCAGCCCAGTCGCCATTACCGTTCTTCTGCTGTGCAAACCATACATTTCCCTGCTGCTGTCCTGCATAGTCCAGTGTCCAGTTGTATGTATTCTTCTGAGCTACCGTATAGTCATTTGTTGTTCCGTCTTCAGCCGTGATGCGTACTGTCACTCCTGCTGTTACTGCATCTCCGTCAGCTAATGCTGTTCCATTGTTCAGTACGGAAACTGTTGCTGTATCAGCTACTGTGATGTTCTTCTTCAGCTCGCTGACTGTTGTAGCATTTGCTGTTGTATAAGGAACACTCAGTGTCTTTCCGCTTACCATGTAGTAAGAAGATTTCAGTTCTTTATCAGAACTTGCAACTACTGTATAAGTTACATCCTCCATTCCTTCATAAGAAAGAACGACGGTTGCTCCACCTTTCACGATATCTGCATCGCCAAGAACTTTATCACCATTTTTTACAGTAACTGTAACGCCTGTATCAACGATGATGTTGTTGCGGAACTGCTCTACTGTTGTATTCTTCGGAAGATCACTTACATTTGTTCCTGAAATTGTGTATGTATTGGAACGAAGTACAAGTGCTGTAACTGCATCACTTTCTGCTGCTCCGATTTCCGGTACTGCTGTGATTGCATGTCCGAAGAAGTCATGATCGATAGAATAACCATTTCTGTCAACAATTACTTTACCAGCATTGATAGCCGGTGAGTTTGCTGCCAGTTTGTATCCATCAAATTTTGTAGTAGCTGTCGGATCTTCATGCAGTCTTGCCTGCTTGTCCTCTGCTGCTGCAACCGGACCTGAACCTGCATCAACAAGTACTGCTGTTCCTGCGGATACCTTTACTGCATTTGCATCAGTTGGGTAATTGGATACATTGTAGTACAGGTTGTTGCTGTATGTCTTATTTCCTGATGGATTCCAGTTTGTTGTATTAACCGGTGTATCTCCTTCAAAATAGAAGATGTTGTTCTCAATCGTTGTCGGTCCGTTATTCATATGTGCTGTAGACCAGATATGTGTAAGTCCTTTCTTAATATAGAAAGTATTGTTGTAAACCTGGCAGTTTCCTGTATTTCCAGCAGGATCGAGAGGTCCCATATCTTCATTCTGGCTGATGTTGTAACGGAATGTATTGTTGATGGACTCCGGTCCACAGAACATGATCGTACTTGCTGTATTACCATGGCTGTAGTTGTACTGATAGTTTGTTCCATCGCCATAGTCAGCATCCCAAGGCTGTCCATCTCCATTACCCTTGGATGCATTTAATGTTGCAAAACATTCGTTATACTGGAAAATCGCATTTTTACATTTCCATGGCCAGATACCTGCTGCCACACGTCCTGCTCCAACGTTCTGTTTACCAGTCTCATTTCCATTTGCATCCAGACTTGGCTGCTTCTGTGAGTAGTCTGTTGTATTAATCTGTTCAGCTGCGTTCTCTGACACATTGTATTGAACCATCGGTCTGTCCAGATACATGGTTGTGATGGCATCTCCACCCACATGGTTCAGGTAGTTGTTCTCGATGACTACATTGGAGGAACCATATTTTGCCATTGTTGCATCTGACAATGCACCTGTTGTGAACTGGCTCCACTGATAGGTATATCCAACTGCGATTCCCCAACGGTTTACTGTATCAAGATAGCAGTTCTTGATCTGAACATCGTTGTATCTTGCAATTCCTGTTGTTGCTTCATTTGTCGGCTTTTCTACGATAAAGTAGATACCTCCATTTGTCATATGCTTGTTATAAACGTTACCTGTTACATTATGGATGTAAAGATCGTCCAGTACGATATGATCTACTGTTCCGTTATCCTTGGCAACTCCGGCAACTCCGGTTCTGTCCATTGCATAAGCATCATTATAATTCTTATCTTTTTCTGTATCTGTGGCACTTTTTCTGTCATTTGTCAGTTCCAGGCCTTTGATCTCGATGTACTCTGTATCTTTGATCAGAATACTGGAAGATACCTTACCTTTCCATTTATGATTCTGGTTATCAAGAGGTGTTCCGTAATTCAGATCCCACTGACCATGACCATTTGTATTGATCTGTGGTTTGTCTCCCTCTCCATAAGTAGAGATCTTAACCGGTGCTTCAGCAGTACCACTGTCTTCTTTTGTAAACTGCAGAGCCTGATCTTCAAACACAGATCCCTTTTTCAGGAGAACTGTATCTCCCGGCTCAAGATCAAGGGCATTCACTTTATCAAGTGTCTTGAATGCCTTGCTTTCGGAAGTTCCGTCATTGCTGTCACTTCCGCTTTTGGAATCAACATAATATGTTGTTCCTGTCGCAGTATCCTGTCCTTCAGCATTAACAGCAACTGCCGGCACCATTGATGCAACCGTTGTTCCTGCAAGCAGAAGAGCCAGAGCACCGCTCATCCATTTCTTCTTCATAACATTGCTCCTTCCATCATTCTATATTCTTCAAGGTAAACCGGTTTACATCCGCCATGTTCCCGTCCACCTGAGAATCAGTTTCACGCTGTGTGATGATATCATCATATTTCTTTTCACGCAGCTCACGTTCCACCGCAATTCTTGCTGTCTCCAGATCAGCATTCTCTTCGCTGTCCCCAAAGATCCATTCGCGGCTGTTGTAGTATTCCAGTACTTCGTCCTCTGTCAATTCCATTCCCTCACGGGTATCATCATTGCAGTATTTTTCTTTGAGCGTACTCACTTCATATTGAAGATAAAGCTGAAAGGTATATTCTTTCAGTCCGTAGACTACCTCACCTTTTTCAACTTTCTCACTCCGCTTTGCATTCTCGTCTTTCCAACGTTTTTCCAAAGCCTTATAGCTGCTGTCTGATACATCACCGCATTCTTTTGCGAGATCATAGACCGCATGAACGTATTTCAACTGTTCTACTGTATTTTCCGTCAGAATTTCGTAGCCGTATTTTCCATCATACTTTTTTCCCCAGAAGCCATCTTCATAAACGGCATCATAGTCCTGTTGAATCTGCATTTTTGTATCATATTCTACTGATTTCATGCAGTTCACATATTCATCTTTGCTGATTGTATGCCCCCCAACAGTTAAATCGAATCGATTATCCATTCTGTATCGGACAACCCCGGCAACAATTCCCGCAACCGCGATCACCAATACTGCAATTCCGATCTTCAGGAACTGCTTTTTTCGATTCTTCATACTCCGCATCCCCTCCTGTTCTGAAATCTTGTTCTGTCTACGCACGAGCTTACCCACTCTGACTTAATACTATTATAACAACAGCAGAATTTTTCGGCTCGTTCTTTTCGGTTGATTCCCACGCTTATTTTGTCTAATTCGGAACATTCTTTTTGATTCTCCCTTGACGGCTTTTATTCTCTTTGCTATATTACATATAGAACAGTATGAATGATACTGTTTCTTTGCATACAATAGTGTAAAAAGTAATGCAGATCAGATGATACAAACGTAACGGAAAGATATGAGGGTGAGTCTATGAAAAGAGATTACTATGAACTGCTCGGACTGGCGAAAGGTGCTGATCCGTCAGCAATAAAAAAAGCCTACAGAAAGCTTGCTAAAAAGTATCACCCGGATACGAATCCCGGTGATAAAGAAGCTGAAAAGAAATTTAAAGAGATCACTGAAGCTTATAATATCCTGAGTGATCCTGAGAAAAAGAAACTTTATGATCAATTTGGTCACGCTGCATTTGACCAGAGCGGTGCTGCCGGTGGAGCCGGCGGTTACGGCACCGGTGGTTTCCATGGTGGATTCTATGGAAGTGGCTTTGGTGGAGCCGGATCTGACGGAACCGGATTTGGCAGCAATGGTTTTGGCAGTGGTGGTTTCAGTGGTGGCGGTTTTACCGGAAACGGTGGGTATCAGGAATACCACTTTGAGGGTGGTAATATGGATGATATGTTCGGAGATATTTTCGGAAATATGTTCCACGGAGGAACCTCCCGCAAGACTTCTTCCGGTTTTGGGAACGGCTTCCATGGTGGGTTCCAGTCCGGTGGTTTTCAGTCAAAGGGATCCGATCTGAATGCAGAAGTAACCGTTGGTTTTGATGAAGCTGCTTTTGGCTGTGACAAGGTCATTACATTACAGGATCCAAATGCTCCGGGAAATCCTTCCCAGTCACTGAAGGTTCATATTCCTGCAGGAATCGACACCGGTAAGACGATCCGTCTCCGTGGCAAGGGAATGCCCGGTACAAATGGCGGAGATGCCGGGGATCTGATGTTGAAGGTCAAGGTCGCTGACAAACCGGGATACGAGCGAAAGGGAACGGATGTCTATACGACAATTACTGTACCTTTCACGACGGCTGTCTTTGGTGGTGAAGCACTGGTTCAGACTTTATATGGCAATGTGCTTTGTAAGATCCGTGAGGGTACACAGTCCGGTTCTAAAATCCGTTTGAAAGGAAAGGGAATTGTTTCCATGAAGAACCCTTCGGTTCACGGTGACCAGTATGTAACGGTTCAGATTGAAGTTCCAAGGCACTTAACTCCACAGGCGAAAGAGAAACTGCGTGAATATGAAACCCTGGTCAGCGGGAACGCAAAGAGTGCTTAAGATTTGAATATGGCAGTTGCAGAGATGCAAAAATGCGAGACTTTTGAAATACGGCAGTTGAAAAAGACGAAAGGAGAGTCGCATTTGAGGCATTGGCAACCGCCAAAAATGTACACACATAAAGGGCAGAAATGAGACATTCTTTACCGCTTAGCATTGGTAAAAATACGATTTGTTATTCTTGCCAGGCGACAACGGTATAAATGATGTTGGTCATTTCCGCCCCTTCTTTTATGAAATTTTTTCTATTTCAGACTATTTCTTCCATTTCAGACCGGATTGTATCTTCGGATGCTGCCATTGCCTGCAGGGTCATGGTAAGAAGCTTTTCAAGTTCCCAGCCCAGTTGATTTGCACCTCTTTCAATGACTTCTCTTGAACATCCTGCAGCAAATCCTTTACTTTTATATTTTTTCTTCAGAGATTTTAATTCCATGTCCTTTGTACTTTTTGACGGACGCATCAGTGCAGCCGCCCAGATCAGACCTGTCAGTTCGTCTGCCGCGAAGAGTACTTTTTCCATCTCGTGAACCGGCTCTACATCAATCGTCTTTCCACAACCTACTGTGATTCCGTATCCATGAGAACATACTGCATGGATCAGATCTTCTGAAACTCCAGCTTCTCTTAAAAGATCCGGTGCTTTCAGGCAATGCTCTTCCTGGTACAATTCAAAATCAATATCATGAAGCAGTCCTGCAATCCCCCAGTATTCTGCATCTTCTGCGTATCCCAGTTCATTTGCATACCACTTCATAACAGCCTCTACAGTCAGAGCATGCTGAATGTGAAATGGATCTTTATTATATTTTTTAAGTAACTCAAAAGCATCTTTTCTGGCAATATGTTCCATGTTGTTCCCTCCTTTTTATCTGCAGTTTTCCTACCATTCCGATAGGTTATATTTTACTTTGATCTTTACTGCTTGTCAAGGTGGTAAGCATTTTTACATTTTTTGCTGTGTAAACATTTTTACTTTTTTGCCGCAAGTATTCTCATGATCCTCTGCCGGTTATACCGCTGCATAATTACAAAAATCAAATCCATTCCTGCAGATACAATGGAAGTAATAATGAAAACCGGATATGCTCCAAATTTTATCCCGGCGAAAAACGGCAAAAAGCTCAATACCGCAATAATCTCATGCCCCACTTCTGACTGGCACATGGTCTGTGCGATTTCTTTCCAGCTATGGAGTCTCGGATCAAACCAGTCCGGTCTGTAGGTCGGCATTTTATTTTTCCATTTTTTTACGCCAAGCTTTTCATAAATCTTTTTCTCGGATTCACTCACCTGAAACCAGCGTTTGCAGTAATCTACTTTATTGTGCAAAACGGAATTGACAATGGAACCCACCAGTAGTCTCATAATAAAATGGTATGCACACGTACCAAAAGTAATCGCTAATGTCAGCAGGATTTCTTTCGACGTTGACTGGTATAAAACTGTAGTTGCAACTGTGCCGGCTGTAAAGATTGCCGTCAGCGTGTAGATTATTTGAGGTAAACGTGACTTCATTTCCATCATGTCTCACTTTCATTTACAAATGCAACCGCATCTGGTCTTCGTGCAATAATTGCACATAAATTATTGATCGTCCTCATATCTAAATTATACCTTTTTATTCAGCATATGATTTTTTATCCGATCGGTCAGCTTCTATTCACTTTTAACTGAATAATCAATAATAACTTTCCTGCAGGCAGGGCAATGATATGCCATACAGGTTGGTTTCGACCAATTATGAGAACTTAATATGATTTCGTCTTTTTTATTGATTGACGGTATAAGCCAATTTTTGTCAGGCTTCGTTGTGAAGAAAATTTCTCGTTGACTCTGAACCGAACCACATATCATTTCCTTGTTGCAATATGGACATCTCATAATACTCCCTCCTTTGCAAATCCGCTTTTGGTGTATTTATTATTTCTTAAGTATAACACACTTTTATTTGCTTCTCTATCATTTAAATAAAAGTGGCTTTCCTTACGGTCGTCAGCTTCAGCATCTCCTGCGTTTGTAACGGATACATATTCGACAGGGATAATAATAAGACTGTCATCTGTAAACTATGAGGTGACTTTTGTAATCAATGAATACATGGACTAACTGTCTACACGAAAATTACTCAATGATAGAAGATACAGTTCCTGTACTTCCTTTTTGCGTTCTTAATTCTGGTATCCATTCCTTTTTCCTTCCAGTTGGTCACATAAGGAACAAAGTCAATATGCAGATGCGGAGCAGCTTCGTCCTGATGCAGATAGCATCATCAACTGTCATCATATAATTAGTTCTCATATCGCCCTCCTTCCAAGTCACTTTTGTGACTCTTTTGATGTTTTCTATTGATGATTCAGTGAACCTCTCACTTGCTGAGACACCTGATCAGAAGATTTCACTGACATTCGATAATCCTACAATGCAGGACTTTTTCAGGAAATGGTGTCAATTTAAAAATGTCTATGAAAAAGAAAAAGAGCCCTTATGAGCTCTGAGTTTTTGGTGGTCTTGGGGAGTCTGCTTATTTATCAAATCGTGCAACCATTACACTTCACCATCGCATACTCCCAGACCAAATATTAATATATATTCTTTTCTCATCGAATCAAGTCCTTTCTTGCAACCAAGCAACAGAAAAGCCCGTAGAACCAAAGTTCTACGGGTATCTTACGTTTGGACACAACGTTATCTTGCGATAACAAATCTATATTCAGATTAAATTACTCGATGATAGAAGCTACAGTTCCTGATCCTACTGTACGTCCACCCTCACGATATCAGACCGGTATATTGCGGTGTGCAAATGGTGATTTTCCGTGCGATTGGTGAGGAAAAATCCGGATTTTCCGTTGTGTCCGTATGGTTTTTAGTAATTTTGTTATCATGGTGTTATCACACATTATTCAATTCTCAAATTTCGCAAATAATAATCCATCTTTATACAGGTTGTATGACTATTTATAACAGTTCGTTCATTAGGTACTCCATAAACCTCATAATTATCATCATATTTCAAGCAAAAAAAATACCCATGATTACATTTTTTATATTCGGCAACATTATGCCCTCTTTTTATCCTTTCAATTGCCTTTCCAATATTATTACTACCTTGATATTTGATTTTCAAAGTTGCTTTACCAATATAATATGATAATTTCCCCACAAAATTTTTATCATATGCCCAATCATCAACATTATCTACACTTAACTCAACTTGTTGTGCATTCTCGGCAAGATGATCCAATAAAATCTTCGCCTCTCCATTTAACAATTTCCTTGATGAAAATATTTTCATTTGAAGTTCATCTATTTCTTTTTGTTTCTTTTTTCTTCTATAATCAGCGGACCTTATTGTCTCTACTAATCCTTCAACTTCCTTTAGACATTCTCCATTATATGGCTCTTGTATCGTCTTCTTTTTCCAATGAACCCGTAATACCTTCTTGTTATTTATTTGCCTAATAATTTCATCTTTATATTCTAACAATAACTCATTGTATTTCTTTTTTGCTGCTACAATGTCTATATCCCAACCATTTGTGCTTACAAAAACCTGCAATGGAATCTTTATAAATACTACATATACGCTTTCAATTCCATCTATTGTCAAAAGTTCCTGTGTTTCAGTTCTTATCCCATCGGCAATTCGTATTGCAGAATATTCATCTTGAAAAATTTCTTGAATGTCCTCAAATCTACTAACTATAACCTTCATATCTTCTGCCTGAACAAGTGGTTCTAGTTTGTTATCATCAATTATCCCCTTTTCAACAACTTGATATCTAGTAATATCATCTAATATTTTTCCTTTAAAAGAATCCATATAGATATCTTTCATAATATCTTGCTGTTTCTCAACTCTTTCTAAATTGCTTAGGG
>QWCE01005638.1_pt1 | contig 19619 bp, 18 predicted proteins | sample 1972531 | NCBI WGS metagenome assembly QWCE01 (sample SAMN09866716, study PRJNA288562) | Human gut metagenome isolate term4_stool, whole genome shotgun sequencing... | reverse complement strand
CGCACGGCGTCTGCCTGGCGCGCGTTCGTCAGTATCTCGCCGCTGTCCGCCTCTGGCATCGGGAACGCCGCCGCGACCGCCGCGCCGAGCGCGTCCAGCCCCGTCTTTTCCTTTGCGGAAACGACGCAGACGCTGTCAAAATGCGCCGAAAGGCGCGAGACGTCCCACCGGGGCGCGCAGTCGCTCTTGTTCGCCGCGGCGATGCGCACGGCGGCCTTTTCCGCGATGGCGAGCACCGCCTCGTCCTCGGCGTCCCAGGGGCGGGAGAGATCGAACACGGCAATAACGAGCTGCGCTTCCTCCGCCGCGGCGATGGCGCGCTCCACGCCGAGCGATTCCACGGCGTCGGATGTTTCGCGCACGCCCGCGGTGTCGGTCAGCCGCAGCGCCACGCCGCCGAGAAGGCACCGCTCCGAGAGCGTGTCGCGCGTCGTGCCGGGGATGTCGGTGACGATGGCGCGCTCAAAGCCGAGCAGCGCGTTGAGCAGCGAAGATTTTCCGGCGTTCGGGCGGCCGAGAATGGCCGTGCGCACGCCCTTTTCAAGAAACTGCCCGCGGGAAAACGTGGCGAGCAGCGCTTCGAGCGAGCGGATCGACGCATCGAGCACGGCGGCGTATTCCGCGAGCGTGAAGGGCGGTATATCCTCGTCCGGGTAGTCGAGCACCGCGTGATAGTGCGAGCAGATGTGCGTGAGATTCTGATAGATCTCCTCCGTGCGGCGGGAGATCGCCCCGCCGAGCTGACTGGCGGCGTTTCGCGCCGCGAGAGGCGTTTCCGCGTCGATGATATCGACGACGGCCTCCGCCTGCGTGAGATCCATGCGCCCGTTCAGAAAGGCGCGCTTGGTGAATTCTCCCGCCGCTGCCTGCCGCGCGCCGAGGGCGAAGAGCGCTTCCAGCGCGGAGCGCAGCACGACGGGCGAGCCATGGCACTGAAGCTCTGCGGTGTCCTCACCGGTGTAGCTTCGCGGCGCGCGGGAGAGCGTACAGAGACAGAGATCGAGCGTCCGGCCCTCCTCGTCGAGCAGCTTGCCGTAAACGAGCTGCCGGTCGCGGTGCTGCGACATGGCCTTTCCGTCCGCCGGGCGGAAAAGCGCGTCCATCAGCGATACGGAAAGGGGGCCCGATACGCGCACGATGCCGATGGCGGAAACGCCTGCGCCGGTCGCAACGGCGGCAATGGTATCACTCATTTATCGTCCTTCTTTGCCCAGGGGTCGTTTTTGCTCTCGTCGTAGGCGTCTTTGAATTCCTCCAACGTGATGCCCTTGCGCATGATGTATTCCGCGGCGACCTCGCCGACATAACGGAAGTGGCCGGGCTCCGGGTCGCGGCCGGTATATTCCTCACGACCTTCGGGATAGCGCAGGATGAAGCCGTATTCCGCGCAGTGCTCGCGCATCCATTCCAGCACAGGCGTGGAGAATTTTGCCTCGGCGTTCTCGCCGACGAAGTTGACGGCAAGGCCGGTCTGGTGCTCGTCCGCGCCGGGGTAGTAGCCCATCGCGGCGACTTCCTTTTCCGCGTCCGCGAGCGACATCTCGCCGCGGTCGTAGATCGTGCTCGCCATGCCGTTGAAGCGCGTGCGCTGGTCGGGGTAGGACATGTAGGTGCGGGAAATGCTCACCGTGAAGCCCTGCGCGCGGGCCGCGGCGAGAAATTCCTTGAGCGCGTCGGCGGCGCGGCGCTGGAAGAAGTAGCCGTTTTCGACCTCGACCATGTCGGGGTAATAGTTCTCGCGCAGATAGTTTTCCTGCGAAAGGCCGTTCACGAGCAGATACCGCCAGTTGGAAAGGCCGGGCTGTTCCTCGTCGCCGAGCGTTTCCTTGTCCGGAAGATCGGAATAATCGACCCAGCCGGGGGGATACTGCCAGTTGAGCTCGCCCTGCGCGTCTTCCGCTTCCGGAACGGGGGTCGCGGCGGTCTCGGGCATGGGGGCGCTCTCCTCCGTGGAGAGAGAGCGGTCGGTATTCGGGCGGAGCAGCACGAACAGCACCGCCGCGAGCGCCACGCCGCCGACGATGATGCGCCGGGCGCGGAGGACCTTCGGGTTTTTCGGTTTGATTCGCATATAGCCTCCTTTCTCCCCGCGCGAAGCGGGGCGTTCCCGGAAGAAAAAGCGCGGGAACGGGAAGAGCGGGGTTGACATTCCCCGCGAATACTTTATATAATATCGAGTACTATCCCTGCGCCGCTGCCGGCGGGCGGGGACGATTTTATGCGGGTATGCGGAAAATTCATAATATTATACCATTTTATTTGGAAAGATGCAAGTTTTCCAAGCATACCGCCGAGAAGGAGACACATCCATGCTGGAGCTGAAGAATATACACTATTCCGTGGACGCGCCGGAGGGCCGCACCGAGATACTGCGGGACATTTCCCTCACCATCCCGGACAAAAAGCTCATCGTTCTCACCGGGCCGAACGGCGGCGGCAAAACGACGCTTGCCAAGGCGATCATGGGCCTTGTGATGCCGACAGGCGGCAGCATCCTCTGGAACGGCGAGGATGTGACCGGCCTTTCCATCACCGAGCGCGCGCGCCGCGGCATCAGCTACGGTTTCCAGCAGCCGCCGCGCTTCAAGGGCATCCGCGTGAAGGATCTTTTGACGATCGCGTCGGGACAGAAGTTCCTGCCGCGGGGCGAGGCCTGCAAGTATCTCACGCAGGTCGGCCTGTGCGCGGCCGATTATCTTGACCGCGAGGTGGACGCCTCCCTCTCCGGCGGCGAGGTCAAGCGCATCGAGATCGCCACGATCCTCGCGCGGCAGCCGCAGCTCATGATCCTCGACGAGCCCGAGGCGGGCATCGATCTCTGGAGCTTCGCGCGCCTTACGGAAACGTTTGAGGAGATCCACACCCGGCAGGACTGCACGATGGTCATCATCTCCCATCAGGAGCGCATCATCTCGCTGGCGGATGAGATCCTTGTGATCGACAAGGGCGTGATCGCGCGCCGCGGCACACGCGACGAGGTCTTTACCGATATCGTCCACAGCACCACGGGCGGCTGCCCGGTCATCTACGGGGAGGCGAAGAAATGAGCGAGCTCAACCGCGTCGATACGACGCTTCTGGAAGTTATTGCCGGCATGAAGGACGGCAAGGCCGAGGGCGCATTCAATATCCGCAAGGACTCCGGCTGCGCCGGGCGCGTCAACACCGAAAACGTCACCATCACCACGAAAACCGATAAGCCCGGCATCGACATCCGCTTTGTCCCCGGCTGCAAGGACAGCTGCCACATCCCGGTCATCATCACGGAGTCTGGCCTGCGCGAAACGGTGTATAACGATTTTTACGTCGGCGAGGGCGCGGACGTCACGATCATCGCCGGCTGCGGCATCCACAACTGCGGCTCAGACGCCTCCGAGCACGACGGCGTGCACACGTTCTACGTCGGCAAAAACGCCCGCGTCAAGTACGTTGAGAAGCACTACGGCGAGGGCGACGGCAACGGCAAAAACGTTATGAACCCCACGACGATCGTCTATCTTGAAGAGGGCGCGTCGATGCAGATGGACATGAGTCAGATCGGCGGCATCGACTCCACGCGGCGCGATACGCGCATCGTCTGCGGCAAGGATGCGGACGTCGTCATTACCGAGCGCCTTCTCACCCACGGCAGCCAGCGCGCCGAGTCTGACATGATCATTGAGCTCAACGGCGAGAACTCCCGCGGCCGCGTGATCTCCCGAAGCGTTGCGAAAAACGACTCCGTGCAGGTGTTCCGCCCGTGTGTCGTCGGCAACGCCAAGTGCTTCGGCCATGTGCAGTGCGACTCCATCATCATGGACGAGGCGAAGATCCGCTCCGTGCCGGAGATCGCGGCGAACGATCTCGACGCGCAGCTCATCCATGAGGCCGCCATCGGCCGCATCGCGGGCGACCAGCTTTTGAAGCTCGAAACGCTCGGCCTCACCGAGGAGGAAGCGGAGGACCGCATCCTCAAGGGCTTCCTTGCGTAAGAAATTTTATAAGGCAAAGAGCCGGTGACATTGCGTCACCGGCTCTTTGTTATATTAAACCGAAAGGAATTTATCCCCCTGGGGGGCTTCTCTCCGGCGGCGTATGGCTTTATAATTAAAAGACCATGATACAGGAGCGCCGATCAAAAAGAGAAAGGAACGAACGGCCATGAAAGCAACGTCCCGCGCCCGGTATATTATCGCCGCGCTCGCGCTTGCGGTGCTTATTATGGCGCTCGTCTGCCTTTTTGTCGGCGCGTCGCGCATGAGCTTTTCGGACGGCGTCGCCGCCATTTTCGGAAAAGGCTCCGCCGCCAACGTGCGCATCCTCCGCTCGATCCGCGTGCCGCGCGTGCTCGCGGCGCTCATCGCCGGGGCTGCGCTATCGGTCTCCGGTCTCATCATGCAGACGACGCTCTCGAACGCGATGGCCTCGCCCTCCACGATGGGCGTATCCAACGCCGCGGTGTTCGGCGCGAATCTTTCCATCATCGTGTTTGCCGGGGGCTTTCTCTTCACGGGCAACAATCTTGCCGGCTATACCGCCGGGGTGAACCCGTTCGCCGCGAGCGTGACGGCCTTTCTCTTCTCGGCGCTTTCCATTCTGCTCATTCTCGCGCTCTGCCGCGTGAAGGCGTTCTCGCCGAACGTCGTGGTGCTCGCGGGCATCGCCGTCGGCGCGATCTGGACGGCGGCAACGACGCTTCTGCAGTTTTACGCCACGGACGTCGGCCTTTCCGCCGCGGTCGTGTGGAATTTCGGCGATCTCGGCCGCGCGACATATAAGACCGACCTTCTCATGCTCTGCGCCGCGGCGCCGGGACTGGCGGTATTTTCCGCGCTCGCGTGGCGGTACAATGCCCTTTTGAGCGGCGACGCCGCTGCGGGCAGCATGGGCGTGAACGTTTCGCGCCTGCGCTTTTTTTCGCTGCTGCTCGCCTCACTGATGACGGCGGCGTGCGTATCGAGTCTCGGCATCATCGGCTTTGTCGGCATCATCTGCCCGCACGTGGCAAAGCGTCTGCTCGGGCAGAATCACCGCGTTTCCATCCCCGCGTCGGCGCTTCTGGGGAGCCTGCTCCTTCTCTGCGCGGACGCGCTCTCCCGCTCGCTCGGCAGCGGCAGCGCGCTGCCCGTCGGCGCGATCACGTCGCTGCTCGGCGCGCCGTTCTTCCTTACGATCATCTTTTCGCGGAAGGAGCACGGCCAATGTTAGAGCTGGAAAATGTAGTCTTTCGGTATTCCCGCCGGGCCGAGCCGGTGCTCCGGGGCGTTTCGCTCACGCTCAACGACGGCGAGATCGGGATCCTTCTCGGCAAAAACGGCGCGGGCAAAACGACGCTTTTTCAGTGCATTCTCGGCCTTGCCGCGCCGGAGAGCGGCTCGATCCGCTTCGACGGCGAGGATCTTTTGAAAATGCCGCGGCGCGAGAGGGCAAAGCTCGTCGCTTATGTGCCGCAGCACATCCATTTCGGCGCGCTGAGCGTGTTCGACTCGATCCTGCTCGGGCGGGTCTCCCGCTTCGGCATGCAGCCGGGACGCGAGGATATCGAGGCCGCCGAGCACATTCTCGCCGAGATGCATCTTGAGCCGCTCGCCAACCGCAGCGCGGAGGAGCTCTCCGGCGGCGAGAAGCAGAAGATCGCCATCGCCCGCGCGCTCGTGCAGGAGCCGCGTCTGCTCATTTTCGATGAGCCGACCGGCAATCTTGATATCGCAAACGAAGAGCTCATCATCGACGAGGCGAAAAAGGCGGCGCGGCAGCGCGGCGTCGCCATTTTGAGCTCGCTGCACGATCTCAACCAGGCGCTGTGTCTGGGCGATAAGTTTTTCCTGCTCCGGGACGGCGCGGTGCGCTACGCCGGAGACGAGAGCGTACTCACGAGCGAAGTGATCGGGGACATTTTCGATATTAAATCCCGCATCATCACCGTAGACAGAAAGAAAGTTATTTTGGGAGGAAAATACTATGAAGAAAGCTAAGCTCCTTTCCCTGCTGCTCGCGCTTGCAATGATCCTTTCACTTGCCGCGTGCGGCGCGGCTCCGGCCGAGACCCCGGCGGCCACGGAAGCGCCCACGGAAGCACCGGTCGAAGCGACGGAAGCGCCCGCCGAGAGCGCGGAGATCACCGTTACCGACCTCATCGGCCGGGAGATCACCGTGACGCCGGGCTCGTATCAGCGCGTCGTGTGCATCGGCGCGGGCGCGCTGCGGCTCTACAGCTACATCGGCGACGTATCCCTGCTCTGCGGCGTGGAGGATATCGACAACGAAACGCTCTCCGAGCGCCCGAAGATGTTCGATTCCGTCGCGCGGCCCTATGTGCTCGCCCACAGCGATATGTTCGCGTCGCTGCCCTCCTGCGGCGTCGGCGGGCCGAATGCCCAGAGCCCCGAGGCGGAGAAGATCCTCACCTGCGAGCCGGATATCGTCATCTCCCTTTACGGCGATGCGGATAAGGCCAATGCCCTGCAGGAGCAGCTCGGCGTCCCGGTCGTAACGCTGATGAGCGGTCCGGACAGTGTGTTTGACGAGAGATTCAACGAAAGCGTCCGTCTCCTCGGCACGATCTTTGAAGAGAGCGAGAAGGCAGAAACTCTCATCGGCTTCATCGCCGCCGAGCGCGCCGAGATCGAAGCGCGTACCGCCGATATCGCCGAAGAGGACAAGCCCGCCGTTTATATCTGCGGTCTCGGCAACTGGGGCACGACGAACCACCTGATGACCGCGCAGGACTATGTTTCCTTCCGCGTGGCGAACGTGAAGAACGTTGTCTCCGACCTTGGAGCGCCCGGCGCGCAGCCGATCGAGGCGGAGAAATTCGTCGCGCTCGGCGAGGACATGGACGCCATGATCTTTGACGCCGCCGCCGTGAAGAACATCAAGCCTCTTTACGCCGAGGATCCCACGATGTTCGATACCTGCCGTGCCTGGCGCGAGGGCGAGGCGTATCTCCAGCTTGCCTACAACGCCTACTATACCAACTATGAGATCGCGCTCATCAACACATGGTTCGCCGCGAAGACCGCCTATCCCGATCGCTTTGAGGATGTTGACATGACCGAAGTGACGGACCGCGTCACGACTGCGTTCCTCGGAAAGCCTCTGGCCGAAGAGATCTACGCCTGCCCGAACAGCTTCGGCGGCTACCAGAAGATCGACACCGCCACGTTCTTTGCGGGAACGCAGGGATGATCGAGCAGAAGGATGTGATCGCGTTCTTCGATGAGCGCGCCGGAGAATGGGACGCCGGTATGGTCCGCAGCGACGAGAAGATCGGCCGCATTCTCGATAACGCGAAGGTGACGGCGGGCAGCCGCGTGCTGGACATTGCCTGCGGCACGGGCGTGCTCATCGGCGACTATCTGCGCCGGGGCGTTGAAAGCGTCACCGCTGTGGACATCTCCCCGGAGATGATCCGCATCGCGCGCGAAAAATTCCCGCAGGAGAACGTGCGCTTCGTCTGCGGCGACGCGGAGACCGCGCCGCTCGGCGAGGGCTTTGACGCGATCGTCATCTATAACGCCTTTCCGCATTTTCCCGACCCGGAGCGGCTCGTGGCGCGCCTTGCCGCGCTGCTCGCCCCCGGCGGTCGGCTCACCGTGGCGCACGGCAGCTCGCGCGCGGACATCGACGCGCACCACCACGGCGCGGCGAGCCGTGTCTCCAACGGGCTCATGGAGGCCGAAGCGCTCGCGGCGATCTTCGCGCGGTATCTTCGCGTGACGGATGTTATCTCGACCGACGAAATGTATCAGGTTGTCGGAGAAAGAGAATAAAGGCGGCACCACATAATTCGGCGAGAGGTGTTGCCTAAAAAATAAAGCGATAAAAAGTGCCGCAGGAGCAAGAGTCCTCTCTCTTGTCCTGCGGCGCTTTTTCTGATACGATGGGGCTATAAAAAACAGGGAGGCCGCTATGAAGATCTGTTCGGTATACGATGCGGAGTTCGCGCGCTACGGGCGCGTGCATTCCGGCATAGAGAGCGCGGCGCTGCTGCGCGAAATGGAGAAGATCCCCCTGCCGGAGAGCGGCACGGCGTATGAGCCGTCCATTGCTGCGCTCGAGGCGTGCGAAGCGTTCGCGGACTATCGGACGAGCGTGTTCGGCGGCATGCCGGTGCAGCTCGGCATGTGCTGGGGGCGCAATACAAAGCTTAACTGCCTTGAATACCACCGCGACAGCGAATTCAATCTCGGTCTCGGCGACTTTGTCCTTCTGCTTGCCAAGCAGGACGAGATCGAAGAAGGCGTGCTCGACACAGCGAAGGTGAAGGCGTTCCGCGTTCCCGCCGGGGTGCTCGTGGAGGTCTACGCCACGACGCTGAATACGGAAAAGCCCGCGCTGCGCGGCGGCTCGCCGGAGGACAAATATCTCGCCGCCTGCAACAAGTGGCTGCTCGCGCACTCTGAAAGCGCCGAGGCGAAGAACGGCGCGGCAGTCGCGCTGCGCGGCGAAAACATCGATATCGCCCCGGAGCTTTGAGTGCCGATGGATATCGCGGATAAGATCATTGAAGCGCTGCGGGCAAAATACCGTCCGCTCGGCATCGCCGTATACGGCTCGTTTGCCGACGGCTCGAACAACCGGAACAGCGACTTTGACGCGCTGCTCCTGCTGCCGGACGGCGAGACCGGACACGACGATTCGGTGCTTTTCGGTACGGAGCTGGACGTCTGGCTCTACGGCGCGGCGCATTTCGCCGCGCCGTATGACGCGGAGGATTTTTTGCAGCTCCATGACAGCGTGATCGTTGAGGATGCGACCGGGCGGCTCTCGGCACTCCGGGCCGAGGTGAACGCCCATATCGAGAGTGCCCCGCAAAAGACCGAGGCGGAAAACGCGCAGTCGCTCTCGTGGTGCCGGAAAATGCTCCGGCGAACGGAGCGCGGCGACGCGGAAGGCTGCTACCGGCTGCACTGGCTGCTCACAGACAGCCTGAGCATCTATTATGATCTGCGCGGCGAGTATTACTTCGGGCCGAAAAAGGCGCTGCGCCGGATGGCAAAGACCGCGCCGGACGACGCCGCGGTCTATGAGCGCGCCCTGCACGAGCCATCGCCGGAAAATCTCGCCGCGTGGGTCGGCGTATTGGAAGAGACGTTTTCCCGGAGATACCGGCCGTGAGGGATACAAAGCGCCGGTAAAATGTTGATAATCTGAGATAATCGGAAAAGCGAGACTTCTTCCACAGAAGTCTCGCTTTTGCTGTCTTTTTTCAGAGCGGCTGCTTTTTGATCATGGCGAACCGGCGGGGATATTTCGCCGGGGTGGGCGCGGTTTTCGGGATGATAACGACGCTGTGCACGGCGTCCGTGCCGGGAACGGTGTATTTCTCGATGCGCGGTTTCCCGCCGCCGAGCGTGCGGATGCAGCGCGCCGCCTCCTGCACCTCTTCCTCCGGCTCCGGCCCCTTCATCGCGGCAAACACGCCGCCGACGCGCACGAGCGGCAGGCAGAGCTCGCAGAGCATCGTCATGCGCGCCACGGCGCGGGATGTGACGACTTCAAAGCTCTCGCGCAGCGCGCTCTCTTCCTCGGCACGTCCGGCAAGGCATGTGACGTTCCCGAGACCGACCGTATCGCACACCTCCTGCTGGAACGTCACGCGCTTCTGGAGACTGTCGATGAGCGTGATGTCCGCGTCCGGCGCGAGGATCGCCGCGACAAGTCCCGGAAAGCCCGCGCCGGAGCCGATGTCCGCGGCGGTCTTGCCGGAGAGACGCACATACCGGAGCAGCGCGGCGCTGTCGAGAAAGTGCAGGCGCGCCGTCGCCTCCTCGCCCTCGATGGCGGTGAGATTCATCACCTTCGAGCGCTCGTCGAGCAGCGTATAGTAGGCCCGGAGCTGCGAGAGCTGCGCCGCCGTCGCCGGGACGCCGAGCTCCGCAAGGCCGGATGTGAGTATTTCTTCCATGGTCATGGTGTGTACCTCCATATGAAGCTCCGCTGATTTTTCAGCTCTTCCGGTCGAATCGGTGCCCGCAGCGGGGGCAGGTGACCTGAATGCGGCCCTTACCGCGCGGCACGCGCAGATAGCTGCTGCAGCCGGGACAGGAGAAAAACCGGAAATCGCGGCTCTGCTTCGCGCGATGCAGCGCACCGGAAATCTTTTCCTTCGCGCGGTCGTATTTCGCGCGCGCGACCATGTCCTCCGCCTGCCGCATGGGAAGATTGCGGGAGAGCGTCCGGAACAGGGCGTAGCCCGCTATAAGAAACGGGACGGAGCCGATCCGCCCCAGAAACAGCAGGTTCAGCCCGGCGATGATGGCCGCAATGCGGAAGAGATGCTTATTGAGAAAGTCCACGCCGTTTCGTCCGAGCATGAACATATTCAGCCGTGTCCGCATAGTCCGCGCCCCCCTTTCGTCCGGATGTTTTATAATTCTATCATGCCGGGGCGAAAGGCGTCAACAAGCCGTTGGCATATTCTCCGCCGCCGCGCCATAAGATAGATAGTATCGATGGGCAGGGGAGGCGGAACGATGAACCGGAAGGGAAAGCTGCTGTGCACGGCAATTATGGCGGCGCAGCTGGTATTCCATGCCGGGGCGCTGGCCCAGCCGGTCGAGCGCGCCGCCGAGACATATGAAAGCGGGCGTCTCGGCGCGGCGCTGCTCGCGCTCGAGCTCGGCGACGCGCACGCTTCCGGACAGCTCCTGCTCGCGGACAACCTTCCTATCGAAGCGTCGGCACCGGAGATCACACCGGAGCCGACGGCGGAACCGTCGCCGGAACTGACACCGGAACCAACGCCGGAGCCGACGCCCGAACCTACCCCGGAGCCGACGCCGGAGCCGACGCCGGAGATCACGCCCGAGCCCACGAGCGAGCCGACGCCGGAGATCGTGCCGTTCACGGACGACACCGGCATGGAGATCCGGAACAAAACGGACCTTGAAGCGGATATCGCCGCGCTCATGGCCGAGCCGCTCGTGCAGAAGCTCGGCGCGGAGGGGCCGCAGATCTTGATAATACATACGCACGGCACGGAGGCATATCTCCCCGCGGCGGGCGAGGAATATACGCCGAGCGACCCCTTCCGCACGACCGATCCGGAGCGCTCGGTCATCCGCGTGGGCGACGTGCTGTGCTCCGTGCTCGAGGAATACGGCCTTCGCGTGCTGCACGACCGCACGCTCTACGACTATCCGAGCTACGCGGGCTCTTATGAGCGCGCCGCGGCGTCCATCGAGGCGTATCTTGCCGAGTATCCGGACATCGCGCTCGTGCTGGATGTCCACCGCGACGCCATCGGCGACGAATCGACCGTCTATAAGACCTGCGCCGCCGGAAGCGGCATGGCGCAGGTGATGCTCGTGTGCGGCACGGACGAATATCTCGAGCACCCGCTCTGGCGGGAAAATCTCAAGCTCGCGCTTGCGATGCAGGCTGCGGCGGTATCGGCAAACGGCGCGCTCATGCGCCCGATCCATCTCGCACCGGAGAGGTACAACCAGCAGTATACGACAGGCTCTCTCATTATAGAAGTCGGCACGAACGGCAACACGCTCTCCGAAGCGCTCGCCGCCGCGGAGCTTTTCGGCCGCGCCGCGGGGGAAATGCTCGCCTCTCTCGCCGCGCCGGGTTAAGAGCCGCGCCGATTGTCCATACTCCCTGTAAGGAACAAACCGAACAGGGAGGATATATTTCTTATGGAAGTTCAGGAGATCATGACGGCAAAGGTCATCACCGTCGGACAGGACGAGCCGGTCACGGCGGCGGCACGGCTGCTGCGGCGGTGGAATCTCGGCGCGCTGCCCGTGACGGACAGCACCGGGCGGCTGCGCGGCGTGCTCACCGACCGGGACATCGTGCTGCGCTGTCTTGCGCTGGATAACGACCCCGCGGACACGCGCGTTTCGGAGGTCATGTCCCGCGCGGTCGTGACGGCGCGGCCGGGCGACAGCGTGCAGAGCGCCGCCGCGCTCATGGCGCGCGAGCAGCTGCGCCGTCTGCCTGTGGCGGAAAACGGGCGGCTCGTCGGCATGGTGACGGCGTGCGATCTCGCCCGACGTGAAAAGCTCGACGCCGAATTTGCCGAAGCCATGCGCGGCATCAGCGCCAATCTGGTGCGGAGATAAGGCAGAAGCCGCCGTTCAGAGTCGGCTGCGCCCGAATTCCCGATCATCGCGGCGCGATCGCGCACCGGATGCTCCGCTCCCCGCGGACAACGCTCGCCCCCGCCGAGGAGGAAGCACTGCCGGCACGGCCGGAGGAAATGGATCATACAAATCCTTGCGTTTGAGCGCCGGGTACGATAAAATAAAGAAAAACGATATAGGAGCAGCCGAGAGATCCTTTCTTCCGTCGGATCCCGATCTTCGTGCTGCGTCTGTTCTCTTTGCCGGGCCGCCGCCTGCGGCTGCATCCTGACGCAGGGGCACGGCACGATCGGGGATCATGCGTGCGAGCCGCTGGTCATGCTCAAGCACTTCGGCCCCAACCATCCCGAAAAGCCGTAAAAAAGCCAAAGATATAAGGAGGAAAAAGCCATGCTCAACCACATTTCACCGGTATTCTCTCCGGAGCTTCTCGCTGCGGTCTACGCGATGGGACACGGGGATACGATCGTGCTGGCGGACGGGAACTTCCCCTCGGACGGGGTGAGCCGCCGCGGCGCGGCGGAGATCATCCGCGCGGACGGCCACGGCATCCCGGAGCTTCTCGACGCCATTCTGGCGCTCATGCCGCTGGACACCTACGCCGAAAAGCCGGTGCTGTACATGGCAAAGTCCGAGTGCGACCGCGATCTTGCGCTTCCCATTCTGGACGAATACAAAAAGATCATCGAGAAGTACGACGAGCGCGGCGAGGCGTGCACGGGCTATCTGGAGCGGTACGCGTTCTACGATAAGGCGGAGCAGGCCTGCTATATCGTGCAGAGCGGCGAGACCTCGCAGTATGCGAACATCATCCTGCAGAAGGGCGTCGTCAAGCGGAATAAGTGATCGTTTCTTTTCTCCTTTCGGGGCGTCTGTGCCGTTTCGGCCGGACGCCCCGTTTTCGCGTTTTCGGCGGAAAAGAAAAAAGGTGTCAGCGGGATCGCTCCGGCTGACACCTTTTTTGTCGGGTCGATTACAGAACATTAAAATTCATGTTCATGATGTACTGCTCCATGAATTCGGCGCTGGCGTTGAGCTCCACATGATGCGTGACGGCACGGATGTGCTCGCAGCGGGCGCTCTCCGCGCGGTCGCGGAGATAGCGGCACACGCCGCTGCCCGCGCCGTTGCCGACGGCGACGACCCTGTCGCGCGGCGCGGCGGGGAGAAGGCCGATATACAAAGCGTTGTCTACGTCGATGTAGTTTCCGAACGCCCCGGCGAGGATGAGCGAATCGAGCTCCTCCGGCTCAATGCCGTGCTCGTGGCAGAGCGTCAGACACCCGGCGCAGATCGAGCTTTTGGCGAGCTGGATCTGACGGATATCCTCCTGCGAAAGATAGACCGGATGCTCGCCGCGCGTGAGGAAGAAGGCGTTGTTGTATTCGCCCACCGGCTCAAGCCGGTCGAGCAGGGGGCTGTCCGGATGCTCCGCGGCGAATTCGTCGCGCGGGAGGAGCCGTCCGGTCATGTCCACGAGGCCGCAGCGGACGAGCGCGGCGGTCATGTCGATGATGCCGGAGCCGCAGAGCCCCTTCGCCTCGCCCTCGCCGAGGACGTGGAAGCGAAGCTCCCCGTCCGGCGTGATGTCTGCGTGGTCGATCGCGCCCTCCGAGCCGCGCATGCCGCATTCGATGTTGCCGCCCTCGAGCGCGGGGCCGCAGGCGGTGGAGGAGGTGAGAAAGCCGTCGCGCGCGTTGCCGACGGCGATCTCGCCGTTCGTGCCGAGATCGACGGCAAGATGCACGCCCTCCTCCGGCGCGCCGAGCAGCACGGCGGTCGTATCCGCGCCGACGAACCCGCCGAGCAACGGCAGAAACTCCACGAGCGCGCCCGCGGGGCAGTTTTTCAGTCCGATCTCCCCGGCGGGAGCGCGCACGGTGTCCGCGGTGACGCTCGCAAATGGCTCCGCGCCGAGCGCGGACGGGTCAATGCCGAGGAAGAGATGCTGCATCGTGCTGTTGCCGCAGAAAACGAGCTGCCAGAGATCGTCCGAAAGGCCCGGCACGGCGTTTGACGCGGCGGCGAGAAGAGCGTCGATCGTGTCAAGAATGGCGCGGTTGAGCTCCGCAAGCCCGGTTTCGTGCTCTATGGCGTGCTGGATGCGCGCGATGACATCCGCGCCGTACCGGATCTGACCGTTGAGCGCCGAGCCGGTGTGGAGAAGAGCGCCGGTCGTAAGATCGTAGATATACATGGCAACGGTCGTTGTGCCGATGTCCACGGCGGCGCCGTAAAGACGCTGCACCGTATCGCCGCGCTGCACGCCGAGGAGCGTATCCTCATGGCGGATGAACGTGAGCGGCTCTTCCTCCGCGTCGCGGTGCGCGCGGGAAAACTGCCGCGCCGCCGCGAGCGAAACGCCGCGGAGATAAGCGCCGCAGTGCTCCGGCTCCCGCTCGGCGGGAGAGAGAACGGCTTTCGTCACCGCGGGGGCGAAGACATCGTGTGCGCCGCCGGAGGTGAGGATCTGCGCGGAGGCGTCCTCCGAAACTTCAAGAAAAACGGTGATGTCCTCCGTGACGGGCGTGATGCACGCGCGCACGGTCTCGCGCACGCCGCGGCGCTCCACGAGAACATCGCATTTTCCGCAGCGGCCGTTGCCGCCGCAGACGAGCTCGAGCGGGTGACCGAGCAGGGCGCACGCCTCGGCAAGCGTGCCGCCGGAGACGCGCGTTTCGCATGGCGTTCCGGCGATACGAACGGTGTATTCCATAAAAGCAGCCTCCTGTTTATGGATTCGTGTCCCGGCGCATATAGCACGAGAGATTCGGGCATTTGGAGCAGTCGTGATCGATGGACCGGTCAGGGAGGCCGGTGCCCGCGCCGTAGGCGTAAAGCATGGCCTTCTCCGGCTGGAGCATGTAGTGCTCGGTGAGCGTGGCGGGGAACGGCTCGCCCTGCGTGAGCAGAGAGAGGAACTGCGCCTGATATTCCATGCTCAAATGGTTCTCGCCCGGCGTGAGGCGCGTGCTGAGATGGTAGCCCTGCGCCTTGAACTCGTTATAAAGCCGGCGGTTCATCGCGTTTGAGGCGTTGAAAAGCACCTCGTTGGCGAGGTCGTTGAGAATGTAGCCCTCGAGAAAATCGCTCTTCGCCATGAGATCGTCCACGCAGTCTACGATCTTCTGCGTGGCGCCGCAGTAGCACACCGCAAGCATATCGCAGCTCGAAAGCTCCGGCGAGGCGATGGTCAGGTCGTTGTCTGTAATGTTGTAGGCAAGAACAAGCTCAATGTTCTCGCGCAGCAGCTCCACGAGGTACGGGAAAATGCTCTCGGCGTAGGCGTTTGTGTTGGGATCCGCCCGCAGCTTGAGCCGGGTGAAGATGCGATTCTTGTCGTATTTGAGCTCATCCACGGAGACGGGGAAGAACGTCATATCATTTACCTCCTATCTGCGGCACGGGGAACCCGCGGATGTACTCGTTGTCGAGCAGCTTGTCCGCACTGGCGGAAACTTTGAACTGCCGCGGGGTTTTCCCTGTGATTTTTTTGAAAACTTTGGTAAAATAGCTCTGATCGTCAAAGCCGACGCGTCCGGCGATCTCCAGAAGGTTCATGTCCGGCTGCGAGAGCAGCTCTACGCTCTTCTGGATGCGCAGGCTGTTGAGATAGTCCGTAAAGCCGACGCCGAGCTCCTTTTTGAAGAGCTTGGATAGGTATGATTCGTTGATATGGATGCTGCCGGCCACGTCGCGCAGCGTGAGCTTTTCCGCGTACCGCTCGCCGATGAGCTCGATGGCCTGCGTGATGAGCGGAGAATAGACGGGCGCGGGCGGCTCCGGCACGAGCGAGAAAAAGTGGTCGATCAGCTTCTGCGTCCACACGGCCAGCTCCTCCACCGACTGCGCCTGGTTGAGCGCCTCGAGCGGGTCGAGCCCGGCGGCGAGGATCTTGTTCAGATTGATGCCGGAATCAAGCGCGGCCTTGGAGAGCATCGTGAAAAGCTCGATGAGCCGCATGCGGATGAGATCGAAATTTCCCGCTTCCACGAGAAGAAACTCGTCAAAGAGGCCGGAGGCTGCCTCGTTTACGGCCTCGCGGTCGCGCTCGCGCAGACCGGCGAGCAGGCGCTGCCAGAGCGTTTCTTCCGTCTCGCCGCCGGTGCTGACGGAGAGCTTGAACTGCTGCACCGTCTCTCCGGCGCTGATCTGGCCGCGGCTGCGGGCGCGGATGTGTTCATATTCCTCCCAGTTCTGGCGTGAGCTGAGCACCGAGGCGTAAAGAAGCGTTGCGATCTTCTGTATCTGCTCGGGCGTTCTCTCCTTGGCGTTCTGGAGAAAGAGAGCCACGCGCGGGAAGAGCGCCGAGTCGTCCGGATTGAGCTCCATGATGCGCGCGAGCAGCTTTTCGTCCACGCTGCCGAGCACAAGCGGCCCGGCCAGCACGCAGCCCTTGCGCGCACCATTATATAGTATGGGTACGGCAATCTCGACGAAGCCCGCCGGACAGAAGAATATGTACGGCTCGCCGAGCGCGAAAGACTCATCCATCGAGAAGGTCAGATATCCCTGACAGCCCTCGCTCTGGCTGAAATGCGGGAACAGGCGGCAGACTTTCTGTTCCGCGTTGAATTCCCGCGTGATCCGGTTTTCCGTGTCGTACACCGTCACAGGGATACCGGTACAGCTGCTGAAAGCATCCAGCGCATCGTAGAGTCTGTCCATGGGAAAAGCCCCGCCCTTTCTTTCTTTATTACAGCGGCTATAGCGCGTTACAGCCCCTATAACTGCATCATAGGCGATAGCAAAGGCGTTGTAAAACAAAAAATAACGAAAAACAAAGATTTTACCAATTCTGCTAAAAATTCTACAACAAAAATCCGTGAGACGGTTTATATTACGGCCAAAACGGCAAAACGCCCCTGCTGCGGCAGGAGAACCTGACCGGTATTTTACCATTTTTGTCCCTCTTTTTCAGAGAAAAACCGAAGCGGATTTCTTATACTGGACACAAGGTACTGGAGGAGAGTTCCCATGGAGGAAAAAATTCACCACCTCGAACAAGGCGTTCTTTCGGGTGACCGCGAAGCGGTCCGCACGGCCTGCCGGCAGCTGCTGGAAGCCGGGATGCCGCCGCAGAAGATCGTAAGATTCGGACTTCTGCCGTGCATGGACACGCTCGGCCAACAGCTGTCCCGCCGCGAGAAATTCATCCCGCAGATCATGATGTCGGCACGAGCCGTGCAGGACGGGATCGACCTTCTCTCGCCGCTTATCGTGGGCCCGGACGTCCTCTCGCTTTCGGAGACCGTTGTGCTCGGCACCGTCAGCGGGGACATCCACACCATCGGAAAGACGCTCGTTTCCATCATGCTCCGGAGCGCCGGATTCCATGTCGTCGATCTTGGGACGAACGTCCCGCCGGAGAAATTTGTCGCCGCGGCGCGGGAGAACAACTCCCACATCATCGCAATCTCGGCAATGCTCACCACGACGGTCACCGGCATGAAGAAAACGATCCGCGCTCTCCGCGAGGCGGAGGAAAGCGATCAGTGGCACATCATTGTCGGCGGCGCGCCGGTCAACGGCCGGTTTGCCCGCGAGCACAATGCGGAATATGCCGCTGACGCGGTGGAAACGGTGAATTTGGCCCTGAAAGCCTGCGGGATTGATCCTCTCCCGGACGAAGAATTGTAAAAAAGAAGATTTTTTTAACGGAGGAAATCACGCTATGTCCACTCTCAATGAAATTTCCCAAATGGTAATTACCGGTCAGATCCGCACCATCAAAGCCAAGGTCCAGCAGGCTCTCGACGAGGGCATCGGCGCCCAGGAGATCCTCGACGGCGGCCTTCTCCCCGGCATCAACGAGATCGGCGAAAAGTTCGCCAGAAACGAAGTGTTCGTTCCCAACGTCCTGCTGGCCGCGAAGGTCATGAACATGGGCGTGGAAGTCATCCAGCCGCTGCTCGCCGCCGGCGAGTCCACCAAGCTCGGAACCGCCGTCGTCGGCACCGTTAAGGGCGACCTGCACGACATCGGCAAGAACCTCGTTGCGCTTATGATGCGCAGCGCCAACCTCGAAGTCATCGACCTCGGCAGCAACGTTGACGGCGCGAAGTTCATCGACGCCATCAACAAGTACAACCCCGACGTCATCGGCCTCTCCGCTCTGCTGACCACCACCATGAACGAGCAGGGCCACATCATCCAGCAGCTCACCGACGCCGGCGTGCGCGACAAGGTCAAGGTCATGGTCGGCGGCGCTCCCGTAACGCAGATGTGGGCGGACAAGATCGGCGCGGACGCCTTCACCGCCGACGCGGCCGAGGCTGCGCAGTGGGCGAAGACCTACGCCGCTTCCAAGGGCGCCTGAGCGCACGAAAGTTAAGGAGGAAAAAGTTATGCATCAGCGTATTAAGTACGACGTTCTTTCCCAGAAAGAGCTCGAATACATGAAGGGGCGCCTCGAGCAGATCCTCATCGAGCGCGGCGTCCACCTCGACCACGAGGAGATGCTCAAGGCTCTCGAAGAGAAGGGCTGCATCGTTGATATGGAAGCGCGCGACGTGCGCTTCACGAAGGAGCTCATCGACAAGGCCATCGCCGCCGTCCCCGCCGAGTTCACGCTCTACTCCCCCGACGGAAAGCACGACCTGAAGTTCCCCTCCCCCGACGGACGCTTCTACACCCGCACCTGCACAGGCGCGCCCAACTACCGCAACATCAAAAATGAGACCCATTACATCAAGCCCGAGGAAGAGCACGAGTGGTATCATCTCACCAACAAGATGGAGAATCTGGACTACGTTACGCTGCCCTCCGTCTCCGGCGAGTACTACCCCGGCGATGCGATCGACGTTTACGTTCTCGCCGACGCTCTCAAGCTCTCCGGCAAGCACATCTGGATCCAGCCCTACGAGGCGGATAACGTACAGTTCCTCATCGACATGGCCGCGGCGGCCGTCGGCGGCTACGACAAGCTCCGCGAGCGCCCGATCGTCAGCATGATCGCCTGCAGCGTCCCGGCGCTGACCTACAAGCACATGGACGCCGAGATCCTGTACCTCAGCGCGAAGTACGGCGTGCCCGTGCAGCCCTGCGCTCTGCCCACCGCCGGCGCGAACACCCCCGTGACCGCCCAGGGCACCGCGTTCGTCGCCTGCGCCGATGTTCTTGCCCAGATCGTCATGCTCGAGCTTCTCTGCCCCGGCCTGCCGATCATCGCGACGACCCTGCTGTTCTCCATGGATATGCAGAGCACCTACACGCTGCAGTCCAACACCGAGATCACCTTCGCCCGTCTCATCTGCATGGACCTCTTCGAGCGCGGCTACAACATTCGCGCCCATTCCTACGGCACCGGCACCGACAGCCTCTGCCTCGACGCGCAGAACTTCATCGAGCGCACGAGCCTCATCCACGCGATGGCGATGTCCAACGCCTCCGTCCTCGGCGGCATGGGCCAGCTCGAGACCGCGAAGACCATCTCCCCGGTGCAGCTCATCATTGATAACGAGATCATGGGCATTGCCCAGCGCCTGCGCGCCGGTCTTGACGTCAACGACGAGACCATCGACTGGGATGAGCTCATCGAAGG
>QWCE01002968.1_pt1 | contig 19706 bp, 15 predicted proteins | sample 1972531 | NCBI WGS metagenome assembly QWCE01 (sample SAMN09866716, study PRJNA288562) | Human gut metagenome isolate term4_stool, whole genome shotgun sequencing... | reverse complement strand
GCAACGGCGACGACCGCCGCCAGTGGCGGAAACAGGGAGGAGCTGTTGGGGCCGCGGCCAGCAGGATGCGAGCGGCAGCGAAGCAGACGCTGGGAGCCGCAACCCGGGCAGTGTCTGCGAAGCGGGCAAGCCCGGCACGAAAGAGCCGCTACACAGCGATAAGCATTGGCTTTTGATAGAGTCATCTTATCGCTGTGTTTTTGTTTTGTCTCAGCATCCTTGCCCTCTCAGGCGCTCACGCGCCAGCTCTCCCAGAGGGAGAGCCTTAGAGGTGAGGGAAAGCGTCATCTCTATAACCAAAAAAACGCCCCCGGCACGATGCGGAACGTGCCGGGGGCTTTTGCAATAAGGAGGCAAGCGGAGCTTTGCGGTAAACTCCGCCTCCGGGGTTGGTTAGTCTTTCACCAGTTCGCTGTGGTCTGCCTCCACCAGCAGCAGGGTGGGCTCTTCGGCCCCACGGTGGGTGAGGTAGAACACCTCACTGCCGCTGCCCTGTGCCAGCAGGTCGCTGATGGCGAAGCTGCTGGTCTGGCCATTGGTGACGAACTGGATGGTCTGTGCGCCGTGGTCCTGCAGGTAGCGCAGGGTGTCCAGGTCGCCGGTAAGAGTGGCCGTGTCATAAGCACCGGTGTAGGTGCGCAGGGTGCCGTTCTGGCTCACGGTAAAGGGCTGGTCCATGCCCTCGGCGTCCACCACCCGCAGCTCAAGGGCGCTGTTGGTGTTGACAGGCTGGCCCTCGGTGGCACCGCAGTCGGGGCAGGTGTGGGTGCCGTCGCCGTTGTCCACCCAGTGGTGGCCGGTGGCGGGGATGGGTCTGGTCTCCACATGGCTGTGGTCATGTTTGCAGTAACGGGTCTCCACGCCCTCTTTGGTGCAGGTGGCGGGGGTGGTCACTTGCCAGTCGTCCCAATCATGGCCCAGAGCAGGAACCTTATCTGTCCAAGTGCGGTTACAACTGGGGTGGGCTGCTCCGTTCGTATGCTCATAGTCGCAAGTACAATCTGCAGAGCCCGATTCCGTGCAGGTGGGTTCTTTGGTAATGTTCTGTTTTGGACTTTTTTTGCAGAGGTTCTTGCCATGGACGATCTTCTGCAGTTCATCACCGTTGTTGATATACCACAGCTCTGTATTATCGCCAATCACAAGTCCCCCTGCACCGGGATTATCTCTTGTGCCTACCTCAGCCTCGGCACCGTTCACATTGATATACTTAGCATCCGTCGACCATCCCGATTGTAGCATTTTAAGCAGCACATTGTCACCGATGTTGACCTTGGTGCCGGAAATTGCACCATAGATGCTTCCTAATATTGCATGGTTCTCACCGATCTTAACTTTTCCGTGTTTTCCGCCGTCAATGTTCACTACAACTTCTCTGCCCTGAAGATTCCCGCCTCCGATATCGCAGCCTCCTGCGATATCGGAGGAGATTCCTGCACTCGGAGCTGGATCGATGGAGGCATTGTCCTTTATATTGACCTCCACATTTCCTCTGCTACTTCCAATCACTGAATTACTATCGTCGCTTGCTGTCTGGATGGTCACATGGCCCTGAATGGTGACCTTGGTATCTTTTGCGCCATTGCCAATGGCAGAGCCGTAGTGCCCGATCGCCGTGACATGGACATCTTCCGTCTCTGCTGTAGCCCCGGGCGTGCCAATGATCACCACTGCGCTGGCATCTTTTCCATCTCCGGCAGCGCCAATAGCGGCTCCTTTGCCATCGTTCTTTGCATTGACTGTTGCGTGGCCACGGATCACAATATTTGTGGCATCGCCACTCTTCTCTTGAGTATAACACAGACTATTCCGCGGACTGCCGCTTCCGATGGCCGCGCCATCATGAGCTGTAGCAGTTACTTTGGCATAGTCCTGAATGGTGATGTTTTCCGCATCTCCTCCGCCATCATTACCTCGGGATCCGCCGCCGATACCGGCTCCGGACCATCCGCCGTTTGCCGTAACATTGGCATGGCCCTGAATGGTGATATTGCTGCCTTTTGCGCCCTTACCGCCACCGATGCCGGCTCCATCGTACCCCAATGTGTTTGCTTTTACCGTTGCATATCCTTCGATGGTGATATTATCCGTGGCTTGGCCGCTGTTTCCGCCAATAGCAGCAGCTTTACCGACCTCTCCTCCCTCTGCCCTCAGGCTTCCGGAGGTGTCTGTTTCATCCTTTGCGGTAATGGTCTCGCCCGTGTCGCTGGTCTCATCTGTGATGGTCAGGTTTCCGCCGACCTTTTTGTTCAGACCCGCCCAAAGCACGGATGTAGTAGGGCTGCTCCGTACATCGCTGTCCAGAACATTCTGGCCGTCCAGCTCAATTTTGGTATTTCCTTTTCCCTGAACCATTGCTGCTGATACTCCATAATAGCAGTTCCACCATTCGTCGGTACGAAAATCCCTTCCTCCACTCGCATAGCGACTGGTGTTATCCACCTTAATATTCACATTACTGAGCCGGATCTTGAGTTCCTTGGCCGCATCGCCCACCCAGTTATTGATGACCCGGATGACGTTTTTGGTGGGGTTTTCGGCGCTGCCCTCTGCCGGAGTGGTCGGAGCAGGATCAGCCGCAGGGGCGTCGGCCTGAGTGGCCTCCTTGGTCTCTGCCGTAGGGGCGGCAGAGGTGCTGAGGGTGGGTTTGGTGGCCTGCTGCTCCGAATCTGGGTCTGCCGGGGCGTACTCGTACACCACATCCTTCTTGGAGTTCGCCGTGGGGTCGTCCGTAGGATTCTCCGTGGGTTTCTCTGTGGGATTGTCCGTGGGGTTCTCCGTGGGGTTCTCCGTGGGGTCCTTGCCCTCCTCAGAGTCCTCCTCTTCCTCGCTCAGGGTAAAAGCATCGTCCGGGTCAAGCTGGCTCTCCCCGGCAGCAGGCCCGGCTGCGTCCGCAGTACCGGCTGCTTCCAGCTCCTGCGTGGCGGCACCGGCGGCAGGGGCTACCGCAGGCTTTGCCTGGGTACCCTCAGCACGGGCAGCCTCCTTCAGGGTGGCATCCTTTTCGCTGGTACCGTCCTTGATCACGATCTCTTTGCTGGTGTCGGTGTAGGTCTTTCCGTTCTGCGTCACTTGTACATACTCGCCGTTCGCACCCGTCATGGTCTTTACGTCAATGCTGCCGTTGCCGATATAGTAAACATCCGCAAAGGCCGGGGCTGCAATAGAAGTAACAATAGACATAATTGCTGCCGTAGACAGCACCCGCAGAGCCAAATCTTTTCGTTGCATAAATACTCTCTCCCTATTGTCTCAGGGCGTGGGCTCTGCCGCAGCAGCGCATCCCGGCCGCCTCCGCATGGCGGACTTTGCCCGGGGCGCTGCACCTGTTTGAGCAGATACTTGACCCCCGCCGTTCGCACCCCATTTTACCCCCCCCCTGTATATTTCAAGGCCTGTTTTCAACAAATATTCTTTACATTTCTCTGTGTTTTTGTGAATTTAGCATACATTTCCCCGTATTTATGGGCATATTGCCGAAGCATATCAAAAAATCAGCTCAATTTTCGGGAATCCCGGTAATGCCGGTATCGTTTCCACAGACCGCCAATTTTGCGGGGACCCTCAAAGGCCCCCTGCCCCTGCCGGGAGGACAAAAAAAACGGCCCGCCTTTTACGGCAGACCGTGTGTTTTGAAGTCCTATGCAGTTTTGTCAGAAAAAGCTCACCTGACTGCTTTCCGGCAGGTCGCCCAGAGCGCCCACCTGACGCAGGCGGTCGATGATGCTGCTGCCCACGCCGGAGGCCTGCTGTAGCTCCTCGATGGAGAGGTACTCCTGCCCATGGAGGGTGGCGTTTTCCAGCGCATCGGCGGCAGCACCGCCCAGACCCTTCAAGGAGCAGAAGGGCAGGCGCACCTTGCCGTCCTCCACCACATACTTCGAGCCCCGGCTCTTGCCCAGCTCGATGGGCAGGAACTCGTAGCCGCGCACCAGCATCTCGTTGACCAGCTGGAGCGAGACGAGCACATCTTCATCCTTGGCGTTCTTCTCTTCCTTGAGGCGGCGCTTCACCTCATTCATGTGGGCGCGGGCCACGGCAGCACCGCCCACAGCGGCTTCGTAGTCGATGTCATCGCCGCGGACGGTGAAGTACACCGCATAGAACGCCTGCGGGTGGTAGAGCTTGAACCACATGAGCCGGATGGCCGACATCAGGTAGGCCACCGCATGGGCTTTCGGGAACATATATTTTATCTTGCGGCAGCTCTCGATGTACCAGTCCGGCACCTCGTGCTCACGCATGGCCTCTTCCCAGCCGGGCGCAAAGCCGCCCTTGGCCACCTTGCCCTTACGGACGGCCTCCATAATATCGAAGGCCATCTTGGGCTCGAGGCCCTTGCGGAGCAGATAGAGCATGATACTGTCACGGCAGCCGATGACCTCCGCGATGGTGCAGGTGCCGCTGCGGATGAGCTCGTCGGCGTTGCCGGTCCAGACGTCGGTGCCGTGGGACAGGCCCGAGATCTGGATCAGCTCGGAGAAATTCTTGGGACGGGCCTCCACCAGCATTCCGCGCACGAAGTTGGTGCCCATCTCGGGGATGCCGAAGGTGCCGGTCTGGCTGTCGATCTGCTCCGGCGTCACACCCAGCTCTTCCGGGCTGGTGAGCAGGCTGTAGACCTTGGGGTCGTTCATGGGGATGCTGTCCACGGGGATGCCGGTGTACTCCTCGAAATACTTGTAGAAGGTGGGCATATCGTGGCCCAGCTCGTCCAGCTTGAGCAGGGTGTCGTGGAGGTACTTGAACTCGAAGTGGGTGGTCAGCAGACCGCCCGCCACATCGTCCGCCGGGTGCTGGATGGGGCAGAAATCGTAGATCTCATAGGTGTCCGGCACGACGACCATGCCGCCGGGATGCTGGCCGGTGGTACGCTTGACGCCGGTACAGCCCAGCGTCAGACGGTTCTCCTCGGCATGGTTGACCGTTCTCCCCCGATCGTCCAGATACTTTTTGACGTAACCGTAGGCCGTCTTGTCCTGAATACCGGAGACGGTGCCGGCCTTGAAGACGTTGGCCTTGCCGAACAGCTCTTCCGTGTAGCGGTGGACGTTGGACTGGTACTCACCCGAGAAGTTCAGGTCAATATCAGGCTCCTTGTCGCCGTAGAAACCAAGGAAGGTCTCGAAAGGGATGTCGTGGCCGTCCACCAGCATCCGGGTGCCGCAGTGGGGGCAGTTCTTGTCGGGCAGGTCGAAGCCGTCGTCCACGCTGCCATCGGTGATGAACTCGCTGTACTTGCACTTGGGGCAACGGTAATGGGGCGGCAGACTGTTGACCTCCGAGATGCCGGAGAAGTGGGCCACAGCCGACGAGCCGACCGAACCACGACTGCCCACCTGATAGCCGCCCGCGTTGGAGTAGGCCACCAGTTTGACCGCGATGACGTACAGGACGGCGTAGCCGTGGCCGCAGATGGAGTCCAGCTCTTTTTGCAGGCGCTTCTCCACGATCTCGGGCAGAGGGTCGCCATAGTCCCGCTTGGCGTGTTCCCAGGTCGCATCGCGGAGCTGCTGTTCTGCACCCTCGATGCTGGGCGGGTAGGTGCCGCGCGGGATAGCACGGACGTTGCCATCGATGCTGGCCGCTATCTTGCGGGGATTGGTCACGACGATCTCGTAGGCCTTTTCCCTGGGCAGGTAGCTGAACTGGTTCAGCATGTCCTCGGTGGTGCGGTAGAACAGGGGCGGCTGGTTGTCCGCGTCCTTGAAGCCGTTGCCCGCCTGCAGGACAGAGCGGTAGATGGCGTCCTCCGGCTCGGTGAAATGGACGTCGCCGGTGGCGATGACGGGCTTGTGCAGGTCTTCGCCCAGCTTGATGACGGTGCGGTTGAAGTCCTTGATGACCTCTTCGCTCTCCACCTTGCCCTCCCGCACCATATAGGCGTTGTTGCCCAGGGGCTGGACCTCCAAAACATCGTAGTACGATGCAATTTTCTTCAGTTCTTCGTAGGAGCGGCCCTCCACGATTGCCCTGTAAAGCTCTCCTGCTTCACAGGCAGAAGTGAGGATAAGGCCGTCCCGATACTTGTTCAGAAGGCTGCGGGGAACGCGGGGCTTCTTGAAGAAGTAGTTGACATGGGCCTCGCTGACGATTTTATAGAGGTTTTTCAGGCCCATCTGGCTGCGCACGAGGATGATGAGGTGATAATACTTCTTCTTCAGCACCTCGCGGTTTCCGCCGAGGCCGGTGTTGATGCCGCTGACGGCGGTGACCTGCTTTTCCTCCAGATCTTTCAGCATGACGCAGAAGATGCGGCCCAGTGCGGCAGAGTCCTCGCAGGCGCGGTGGGCCTCGTAGGCGGGCAGCTCCAGATGCTTGTTGATGGTCCCCTGCTTGTAGTTGTGGAGGCCGGGGTACATGGCCTGAGCCATGGTCAGGGTGTCGATATAGGTCGGCTCAAACTCGATGCCGCTCCGCTTGGCGGCGGCGCGGAGGAACCGGATGTCGAAGGAGTGGGCGTTGTGGCCCACGAGGATGCGGCCATCCACAAAGTCGAGGAAGGCTTTCAGCGCCTCGGCCTCGCTGGGGGCGTCGGCCACCATCTCGTTGGTGATGCCGGTCAGCTCGGTGATCTTGGAGGTGATGGGCTTTCCGGGTTTTACGAAGGTGTCGAATTCTTCCACCACCTCCCCGTTCCGCACGATGACCGCGCCGATCTCTGTCAGGTACTCCACGCCGGGGTCGAGGCCCGTCGTCTCAGTGTCGAAGACGCAGAACTCACCGTTCAGCGGCTCGTCTTTCACGCCGTAGACGCAGGGTATCATGTCATCGACAAAGTAGGCCTCACAGCCGTAGATGAGCTTGAAGTCCGGGTCTGTCTTGTGGATGGCGTCTGCAGCCAGCATAGCCTCGGGGTAGCCCTGACAGACACCGTGGTCGGTGATGGCAATGGCTGGGTGGCCCATCCGGTGGGCCAGCTTGACGATGCCGCCGGGGTCGCAGAAGGCGTCCATGCTGGACAGCTTGGTATGCAGATGCAGCTCCACCCGCTTGACGGGGGCGTTGTCCTCCCGCTTTTTGCGCTCGACAAAGAGGACGTCGTAGGGCCAGACGATATAGTCGTGCTCGTACTTATCGTAGGAGCAGTCGCCGCGCACCACGACCGTCGTACCCTTGGGGATGGACTCCCACTTGGAGCAGTCCTCCCCTTCCTGCGCACGGATCTTCAGGTTGATGGAGCCGGTGTAATCGGTGATGGAGACAGTGTATATCTTGCGGAAGTTGCCCTTCACTTCGGTGAAGAAGACGTCGCCCCAAATCATGCACTTGCCGCCCTCGCCGCCCAGATCCTTGAGGGGGGTGAGTTTTTTCGGGGTGAACATCTTGCCGTGGAAGATGGTGACGGGCTTGTCCGTGAGGTCGAGGCCCTCCACCTTGATGGAGGGAGCAGTGTTCTTTTTCTCGAACTTGACGACGGGCGGCGCAATTTTCCGCTCGAGCTTTTCTTCCATCTGGCGCTGTTCGGCCTCGCCCACGCTGCTTTCCAGCGTCACTTTGGGCTTTACGCCGGTGTGGGCAGCGATGCGCTCCGCCAGCAGGCGCTCGAACTGCATCTCCTGCAAAAACTTCGTGCCGTGGCAGACGCCGATGGTGATGTTCTGGCCGGTGATGGTGATGCGGCAGCGGTCGAGGAAACCGTTGATGGGGACACCGTCCCGCTTCATCTCCTCCATCAGCTCCCGCAGACCGGCTTCATCCAGCGTCGCATAGCCGAAAAGATTGTTGATGCGGAGCTCAAAGCCCTCGTAATCCGGTGCCAGCGAGGCCAACAGCCGTGCGCACAGCCCCTTGTCCAGCGGGGCAGAACTGCGCAGCGTAAAGATGACCTGCCGCTCCTGCCGCAGCATCTGGGCGTGCTCGACGACCACGCGGCCAAAACAGGCCGCAAAGTCCGGGTCCGCCATAAACTGCGGCCATAGCTGGGAAACAAGTGGTGTCACAGTGGTACTCCTTTTCTATCCGATAACAGCACAAACTGCCGCGCCCCGGAAAAGGGCGTGGCAGCAGGTTGTTTTTGAGCTTACAGCTTATAGATCTCCTCCATGAACTGGTCGAGGATATTATCCCCCGTCAGCTTCCTGACGGGTTCGCCGTGGACGAACAGCACTGCCTCGCCCTTGCCGCCGGCAATGCCGATGTCAGCCTCACGGGCCTCGCCGGGGCCGTTGACGACACAGCCCATGACAGCCACCTTGATGGACTTTTTGCAGCCCTGAAGCCGACGCTCCACCTCATTTGCGATTTCGGTGCAGGGGTACTGGGTGCGGCCGCAGGTCGGGCAGGTGATGACCTCCGGGCCGGCCACCGGGAAGCCGACAGCGCGCAGGATATTGTAGCCTGCTTCCACTTCCTTCTCAGGGTCAGCAGCCAGCGAGACACGAATGGTGTCGCCGATCCCCTCCAGCAGCATCCCGCCGATGCCCATGCCGCTCTTGAGCAGGCCCATCTGGTAAGTGCCGGCCTCAGTGACGCCCACATGGAGCGGGTAGTCGGTCACAGCGCTGAGCTGGCGGTATGCCTCCATCATGCGGGGGACGTTGGAGTTCTTGATGGAGATGACGATGTTGTTGAAGTCGAACTTTTCCAGCAGGTGGACATGGTACAGAGCGCTCTCCACCATCGCTTCCGGCACAGGTGCGCCGTACTTGGCGAGGATGTGCTTTTCCAGACTGCCGCCGTTGACGCCGATGCGGATGGGGATATTTTTCTGCTGGCAGGCATCCACGACCGCCTTCACGCGGTCATCGTCGCCGATGTTGCCCGGATTGATGCGGATCTTATCCACGCCCACATCGGCACAGGCGATGGCAGCCTTGTAGTCGAAGTGGATGTCTGCCACGATGGGGATATTCACGGCGTTCTTGACAGCCTCGATGCACTTGGCGTCTGCCGCACTGGGACAGGTCACGCGCAAGATCTGACAGCCTGCCGCTTCACAGCGCTTTGCCTGCGCCACATTGCCCTCGATGTCCTCCACCGGGACGTTCAGCATGGTCTGCACGGCAATGGGATTCTTGCCGCCGATGGTCACATTGCCGATCTTCACTTCACGTTTCAGCTGCCGCATGGTTTTACCCCTTTCAAACTGCTCCGGTCACGAGCCGGACGATGTCATTGTACGTTGCAAAGAGCATCAGGCCGAACAGCAGCGCAAAGGCTGCGACGGTCAGGCTGCCCTGGATCTTTTCCGGCACTGCATGGCCGGTGACTGCCTCGATGAGCAGGAAGACGATCTTGCCGCCGTCCAGCGCCGGGAACGGCAGCAGATTGAATACGCCGAGGTTGATGGTGATAAGCACCAGCAGCTCAGCCACATCCTCCCAGCCGTAGCTTGCGGCCTGACCGATGGCTGTCACGATGCCCACTGGGCCGGACAGGTCGTTGATGCTCTCGCGGCCCCGCAGAAGGTCGGCCAGCGAAGTATAGATGATGCGTCCATAGTAGATAACGCTGTTGGCCGACTCTTTCAGGACGTTCTGCGGTGTTTTTTTGAGGCCGTAAACTGTGAAGCCCAGTGTCATGTGGGTCTGGCCCTGCTCATCCTGCCAGGTGTCGAACTGGACGTCCGGCAGCTCCACGAGCTTGCCGTCCCGGCGGACGGTGAAGTCTGCACGGTAGCTCTCGGTACGCATAAGCTCGTAGAGCATATCGTTGGCCACGAAGCAGTGCCGCCCGTTGACGGCCACGATCTCGTCGCCGGCCTGCAGGCCGGTCTGGCCACAGAGGGCGTTGTCCTCCACGGCATAGATGACTTTGCTGGTGATGGGCTCACTGCGCAGTGAGATGAGGAGCAGCAGCACCACGAAGCCCAGCACGAAGTTCATCACCGCGCCTGCCGCCATCACCAGCATCCGCTGCCAGACAGCCGCCTCGTTCAGCGGCTTGCCTGTCCGCTGCGCCAGCACCTCCGGCGGGATGTCCGGGCCGTCATCGTCCCCGCTTCCACCCTCGGCCTGCTCGCTCTCGGGGCTCTCCTCCCCTTCCAGCGCCACAAAGCCGCCTACGGGCAGGAGCCGCAGAGTATACTGTGTGCCTTTGCGGTAGGTCTTGATGAGGGTCGGACCCATGCCAATGGAAAACTCGTTGACCTGGACCCCGCAAAGCTTTGCCACTGCAAAATGGCCGAACTCGTGGATGGCGATGACCGCGCCGAAGATGAGCAGCGCGGCTGCAAAGGTGATGAAAACTGACATTATTTCTCCTATATTACAGGTGTGCTCTCACGAATGCGCGGGCCATACGGTCACACTCATACACATCCGCGAGGCTGTAGTCGCCGCCGAAGCTGTCGCTGTCCACGACAGCCTCCACCAGACGACCGATGTCGAGGAAGCCGATCTTATCCTCGAGGAAGAGCTTGACGGCCTCCTCGTTGGCACCGTTGGCGGCGCAGGGGCCGAGACCGCCCTTTCGGATGGCCTTCTTGCAGGCGGCGAGGCAGCGGAACGTCTCCTCGTCGGCCACATCGAAGGTCAGCAGCTTGAGGGTGGTGAAGTCCAGCTCCGGCACGACGCCCGGCACACGGGCCGGATAGGTCAGCGCATACTGGATGGGGATACGCATATCCGGCACACCCAGCTGGGCGATGATGGAGTTGTCGCTGTACTGCACCGCCGAGTGGACGATGCTCTGGCGCTGGACGACGATTTGGATCTTCTCCGGAGGCAGACCGAACAGCCACACAGCCTCGATGAGCTCGAGGCCCTTGTTCATCAGGGTGGCGCTGTCGATGGTGATCTTTGCGCCCATGTTCCAGTTGGGATGCTTGAGGGCATCGGCCTTGGTCTTACCCCGCAGCTCTTCGGTCTTCATGCCGAAGAAGGGGCCGCCGGAGGCCGTCAGCAGGATCTTGGTCAGGCTCTTGGCGCTCTCCTTATCCTGCAGGCACTGGAAGATGGCCGAGTGCTCACTGTCCACGGGCAGCAGCTTGACGCCGTGCTTTGCCACAGCCCGGGTGACGAGATGGCCGCCGGTGACGAGGCTTTCCTTGTTGGCGAGGGCGAGGTCATGGCCGCTCTCGATGGCGGCAAGGCTTGCTCCGAGGCCCGCGATGCCCACCACGCTGTTCAGCACCACGTCCGGGCCGTCCATCGCGGCGAGGGCCTTCAGGCCCTCCGGGCCGGTCAGGAGCCTGGGTGCATCGGCGCGGCCGGCCAGCGCAGCCGAAAGCTTTTCGGCACCGGCCTCACTGGTCATACAGACGTATTTCGGGTGGAATTCTTCTATCTGCTGCAAAATTTTATCCGTCTGGCTGTGAGCCGACAGGCCGAACACCTCATACCCTTGAGCGCGGATGACATCGAGACTCTGGGTGCCGATGGAGCCGGTAGAGCCCAGCAGCGTGATTTTCTTAGCCATAAAGAATCTATCTCCTGCTGATTTTAATTGTAGAATGCTGCGATGACCACCATGGTGACGAAGGGCGCGATGAACATCACGCTGTCGAAGCGGTCGAGGATGCCGCCGTGGCCCGGGAAGATGGTGCCGTAGTCCTTGATGCCGCACTGGCGCTTGACCACGCTGGCGAACAGGTCGCCGTAGATGCCCAGCACCGCAGCCACACAGGCCAGCAGCGCAATGATAACATACATGGATACGCCAATGTTGGAGCGGGTGAACTCTTCCATCCGGTCTGCTGCGATGGAGTAGATGACCGTGACCAGCACACCGAACACCATAGTGCCCAGCACGCCGCCAATAGCACCCTCCACCGTCTTTTTGGGGCTGACCACCGGGCAGAGCTTATGCTTGCCAAAGGCGCGGCCCGCGAAGTAGGCGCAGGTATCGCCGCCCCAGGCGAAGCAGAGGATGAGCAGGATGAAGAAGATGGCGTCGTAGCCATACTCCTCCACCGGCAGCATCTCCTTGAGCCGGATGAACGAGTAGAAGCAGAAGATCACAATGCCCGAAAACATGGCGAGGCCGCTGGCTTTCTGGTAGCTGATAACGCCGTTGCGCACTACAAGGTAGATGGCATAGAACAGCACCACGAGGAAGGAAGCGGGCATCACCATCGCCCGGAAGACGCTGTAGCTCGACAGCATGATGAGCAGTGTGTAGGGCACCAGAACAGCCAGCAGCGGCCAGTCCTGCTTTTCAAAACCCAGCGCAGAGTAAATTTCATGCAGGGCGATGAGGGTGATGGCCGCGATGACCAGATTGAACACCAGCGTATCGAAGGTGAACAGGACGCCTGCCAGAACGATCAGGCCCACCACGGCTGTGATGATTCGTGTTTTCATAGTTTCATGTTCTCCTTTGTTTCGTCCGGGAGCCGCTCCCCTGCTCTGGCAGGGTCTGCAGCGTCAGCGCCCGAGGAAATACCGGGCGCTCTCCGGGGGCCGCGCACGCTGCGCGGCATCTTGCGTATCGGTTGCTGCTCTCAGAGTCCGCCGAAGCGGCGGGAGCGCCGGTTGAACTCCATGATGGCGGCATCGAGGTCATCACGGGTGAAATCAGGCCACAGAACGTCCATTTCCACCAGTTCGGAGTAGGCCGCCTGCCAGAGCATGAAGTTGGAGAGCCGCTTCTCTCCGCTGGGGCGGAGGATGAAGTCGGGGTCTTTCTGGCCGGCGGTGTACATCTGGGCCGAAAGAACCTCTTCCGTGATGTCCTCAGGCTTCAGCTCGCCCGCAGCCGCCTTGGCCGCGAGGCTCTGGGCCGCCCGGACGATCTCAGGCCGTCCACCGTAGTTGATGGCGATGTTGATGGTCAGGCCGGTCTTGCAGGCAGAGTCCCGCTCCAGCTTGTTCATCAGCTCCTGCAGCTTGGGCTCCAGCACCGTGCGGTCACCCATGAAGCAGATGCGGACGTTCCGGTTCTCGTAGTCGAAGCCCTTGATGAGGTATTCGCCGAACAGCCGCATGATTGCGCCTACCTCCTCGGCGGGACGCTTCCAGTTTTCGGTCGAGAATGCGTAAAAATACACCGACTCTACGCCCAGTTCATCGCAGTAGTCCGCAATGTCCTGAAAGACCTGCGCGCCCTTTTTATGGCCGGCGGTGCGGGGCAGGCCGCGGTTCTTGGCCCAGCGGCCGTTGCCGTCCATGATGATGCCGATGGACAGTCCCTTCGCAAAATCCTTTGAATGTTCCATGCTCTTCTTCCTCTACGTCTCGTCTGGCAAAAAGTGCCGCGCACCTTCTTTCAGCGCACGGCACCTCCCTGCTTTGCCTGCAGTCGGAATCAGACGGACATGATCTCCTTCTGCTTCTCTTCCACGGCAGCGTCGATGTTTTTCACATACTTGTCGGTCAGCTTCTGGACGTCCTCTTCCATGGTCTTCTGGGTGTCCTCGGTCAGCTCACCGGCCTTCTTCATGGCCTTGGCCTTATCCATGGCGTCACGGCGGACGTTGCGGACGGCGACCTTTGCCTCCTCGCCCATCTTGGAGACTTCCTTGGCCAGCTGCTTGCGGCGCTCCTCGGTGGGAGCCGGGAAGTTCAGACGGATGGTCTGGCCGTCATCAATGGGGTTGATGCCCACATCGCTGGCCAGGATCGCCTTGCTGATGGCGCGCAGCAGGGTGCGGTCCCACGGGGTGATGGTCAGGGTGCGGGCCTCGCTGACAGCCACAGAAGCCACCTGCTGGATGGGCGTGGGAGAACCGTAGTAATCCACGGTCACCTTGTCCAGAACGCCGGGGTTGGCGCGGCCTGCGCGCACGGTCTTCAGCTCGCGCTCCAGATGCTCGACTGCGCTCTTCATCTTGTCTTCGAATGCCTTGGTGTTGCTGCTCATTGTCCTTGTCTCCTGTTTGTTATCAATTCTCACCAGCCGCGAAAAGGCGTCTGGGATATTCTATTGTCGGAAGCGGGGCGGTATGCTCAGCCCTCGTAGACCAGTGTACCCACGTTCTCACCCTGCACAGCGCGGGCGATATTGTCGGGATCGGCCAGGTCGAACACGAGGATGGGGAGCTTGTTGTCCCGGCAGAGGGTGGCGGCAGTGCCGTCCATAACAGCCAGACGGTCTTCCAGCACCTTGGTAAAGGTAAGGGTCTCGTACTTCTTGGCGTCGGGGTACTTGTGGGGGTCCTTGTCATAGACGCCGTCCACCATCGTGGCCTTGAACATGATGTCTGCGCTCACCTCAACGGCGCGCAGGGCAGTGGTCGTGTCGGTGGAGAAGAAGGGGTTGCCCGTACCGCCGCCGAAGATGGCGATCTTGCCCTCGTCCATTGCGCGGAGAGCGTCCTTGCGGGTGAAGGCCGGGGCCACCTGCGGCATGGTGATGGAGGTGAACACCTCGGTCGGCACACCCAGCTGCTCCAGCTTGTCGGAGACAGCCAAAGCGTTCATCACCGTTGCCAGCATACCGATCTTGTCGGCCAGCGTACGCTCCATCCTGCCGCTGGAACGGCCGCGCCAGAAGTTGCCGCCGCCCACGACGATGCCGATCTGAACGCCCAGCTCATGGGCCTTCTTTACGCCGCCGCAGATCGCGTCCATGGTCGGCTCGTCGAAACCGGTCCCCTTTTCGCCGCCGAGGGCCTCGCCGCTGATCTTCAGAAGGATACGCTGATATTTCAATGCCATAATAACATACACCACCTGTATCAGATTTGGCCGCGCTGTGCGCCGCCGGTTTTATCTCCTGTCTATTTTACAATAAAACTGCTCCAAAGTAAACAGGCAAACGCCAGCTCGGCGGCAAAGGTTTCTTCTCCTTCTGCACTTTGGGCAAAAAATGCTGGACATTTGCCGCGAATCATGCTATAATACTGCTTGCATCCCGGCAAAACAGAATATGCGGGCATCGTACATCGGCTAGTATATCAGCCTTCCAAGCTGAGGAGGTGGGTTCGATTCCCATTGCCCGCTCCACCTAAAAACCGCCTAGATCCGTCAGGATCTGGGCGGTTTTCTTATTCCATTGCCCCACTTTTTACCTCACCTCTTTTTCATTCACATGACAACGCTCCCTCAAAAATTTTTGAAGGGGGCGTTGTCATGCTATACAGTTATGGCCGGTCTCTTACTTCACGCTCTTCCTCAGCCGCTCAAACTCGGCGTCGGCCTGAATGCCCTTCTTCCTTTTTGTGCGCACAATACGCGCATATTATGTTGACATTCTGACCGAAAAATGCTATAGTGAGAATAGAAAACCAACAAGGAGGCGTTCTGTTATGGCAAAAACCAGCACGAACATCAGTCTTGACCCGGAGTTGAAGCGCTCGAGTCAGGAGCTTTTTGCAGACCTCGGCATTGATTTGTCCACGGCGATCACCCTCTTCCTGAAGCAGTCCCTTCGCGTGCAGGGCCTGCCTTTCGTCGTCACCCGGGAAAATCCCAACGCGGAGACGGCTGCAGCTCTGAATGAGTATGCCGAGATGAAGGCTCACCCGGAAAAGTATAAGCGCTATGCTTCCTTCAAGGACGCCATGAATGAGGTGCTGACGGATGCTTGAAGTCGTCCTTTCCAACCGATTCAAGAAAGACCTCAAGCTTGCAGCCAGGCGCGGCCTGCCGCTGGATGAGCTGAACACCGTTGTGGACTGGCTCGCCGCCGGGCAGGCTTTGCCGGACCGGAACCGTGACCACGCTCTCACCGGAGATTATATCGGCTTCCGGGAGTGCCACATCCGGCCCGACTGGCTGCTCGTTTACCGTGTGGACGGCGATGCTCTTGAGCTTTTCCTGTTCCGTACCGGTACGCATTCGGATTTGTTTGATTAGGATTTTCCCAGCAGTCCACCTTCCTTGCAGCCTTCGACCAGCTAAACGACGAAGGCCAGACCAAAGCGGTGGAGTATGTCGAGGCCCTCGTCCTCACTGGACGTTATAAAAAATGTCCTGCGTCTGTCGTGGGGACAAAGGAAGCATAAAAAATAACCGCTCTGGCTATGCCAAAGCGGCCGATGTATATAATTCAGAATTGAGGTGATTCTTTATGCCCACCCGCAGCCACCCCGAATCTGCCCGCATCATCCGCGAGGCACGGCAGGCCGCCGGGCTGACGCAGCTGGAGCTTGCGGAGAAGCTTGGTGTCACCATCGGCACGATCGGCTGTTATGAGCGAGGCGCCGGGATGCCCAAAACAGATAATCTCTTTGCACTCTGCGACATCCTGCACATCAGACCCGCCGACCTCCTGCGCGCCGATTCATAAACCTAACGCCCCCGCCGGTGTTTCCACCAGCGGGGGCGTTTGTGCAGGAAAGCGGCCCTCTTCCCTTTTCCGGGAGAGGGCCGCTTCATATTATAAAGGCAATAACAGCTTCAGAGTCTTTTTACATCTTCCACCGGCTCTTGCCCGCCCGGGTATCGATATGCACCCAGCCGGTGCGGCGCTTGGGGTGGGCGGCGTCCTTCGGGTAGCGCCCGATGCCGCCCCGGGAGGGCAGCAGGGTCTCGGCGTAGGCGGCCACAGTGGCCACGTCTACGCCCTCAACGTAGAAGTCCGCTGCCCGGCCCAGAAGGTGCTGGCTGGACTTGCTGCCGCCCACGGCAGCGTTGTGGGCGGCAGTGCGGTAGCCGCTGGTGATATGGACCGGCTTGCCGAAGTGCTCCCGGATGCACTGGAGCAGCACTACCAGCTCGTCGTCGAGGAGGACAACATCGCTGCCCTTGCAGGCAAACTCCCGCACCTTGAAGTTGGGTGAGAGCTGCCGGGTGGAGTCCCGGGACATGGAATATTCCTTGATTGCGATAGAGACCACGACCTTTCTTTTTGTTGACTTTTTGATCGAATGATGCAATGCGGTCATTTCCTGTGCGGAGGCTTCTGCCGATACCCTCCGCACGCAGACAAAAACTTCGAGCCGTTTGCCGCGCAGATGCCGGCCTCTGCGCCCATGAAGCAACTTTATTTCGTTATATCTGTCTTTTCTTGTGCCGTATGGTAGCATTTTGCGCATTCAAAGTCAACGATTCTTATGAAATAGTCGGAACCTTGTGCAAAAGCGCACAGAGAACTGCGTTTTCCTCTTTTGGACGCAAAAAAGAACCGACCCGAGCCGTGTGAGGGTACACGAACTCGGGTCGGTTTTCCATCATTTTATTTCAGAACGATGTTTTCGGAGCAGCTATGCCGCCGGGATGTTTGCCTCATCTGTCCCACTTGTCGCAGAGAGCGTTGATCTGGTCGGCGAACTTGGCGAGGTCCTTATTGGCGCCGCCCTCGTTGTGCTCGATGACCCGCAGCAGGCGCTTGCCGGCATTGAGCAGGCGCTGGAAGACGGTAGCCGCACGGGCCGCACCCTCGCTGATGTGGTGCTCGATGCGGATACGGGTGCCTTCCTTCAGGCAGACCGCGCCCTCGGCACCGATGGCCCACTGCTCACCATTATAAGGTGCGCAGGCGTTGAACCCCTGCTCCGTGAGGGTCTGGGTAAAGATGTTCTCCACCTCATCCTCGCCGTGGATGATGAACACCCGCTTGGGCTTCGGCTCAAAGGAGTTGACCCACTTCAGCAGGCCCTCCCTGTCGGCGTGGCCCGAAAGGCCGGTGAGCTGGCAGATCTCCGCCTGCACCTCGATGGATTCGCCGAAGAGCTTCACGTTGTCCGCACCCTCCAGCAGAGAGCGGCCCAGCGTGTTCACAGCCTGATAGCCCACAAAGAGGATGGTGCATTCCTTCCTCCAGAGGTTGTGCTTGAGGTGGTGGCGGATACGGCCCGCTTCACACATGCCGCTGGCCGAGATGATGACCTTCGGCACGGGGTCGGTGTTGATGGCACGGGACTCATCGCTGGTGACGCTGACCTTCAGGCCCGGGAACCGGATGGGGTCGATGCCCTTTGCCAGCAGGGCGTTGGTCTCTTCATCAAAGCAGGAGGAGTCGGTGTCCTTGAAGATTCGGGTGGCCTCGATGGCCAGCGGGCTGTCGATGTACACCGGGAAGCAGCCGTGGCCGGTGACCAGGTTCTTTTCCTTTATCTCGCGGATGAAGTAGAGCAGTTCCTGGGTGCGGCCCACTGCAAAGCTCGGGATGACCACATTGCCGCCGCGGTCGAAGGTGCGCTGCAGGATCTTCGTCAGCTCTCCCACATAGTCGGGCCGCGGGCCGTGGCTGCGGTCACCGTAGGTGGACTCCATAAAGACATAATCTGCGTCCTTCAGATACGTGGGGTCCTTGATGATAGGCTGGTCGTGGTTGCCGATGTCGCCGGAGAATACCAGCTTTGTGGTCGCGCCGTTCTCCGTCACCCATATCTCGATGCTGGACGAGCCCAGCAGATGGCCCACATCCACAAAGCGGATGACGATGCCGGGCGCAAGCTCGATCTCCTTATTGTAATCATAGCCACGGAACAGCGCGATGGCTGCCTCGGCGTCCTGAACGGTGTACATGGGTTCCACAGGCTCTGCGCCGGAGCGCTGGCCCTTGCGGTTCTTCCACTCGGCTTCGAATTCCTGGATGTGCGCCGAGTCGCGCAGCATGATGCTGCACAGTTCTGCCGTGGGCCTGGTGGCGTAGATCCTGCCCCGGAAGCCGTTGCGCACCAGAAGAGGCAGAAGGCCCGTGTGGTCGATATGGGCATGGGTGGCCAGCACGCCGTCGATCTCGCCCGGCGCGACGGGGATGGGCTGGTTCTCATAGACATCCTTGCCCTGTTCCATACCACAGTCGATGAGGTAGCGCTGTCCCGCCGCTTCCAAGAGGGTACAGCTGCCGGTCACCTCGTGGTTGGCACCCAAAAACGTCAGTTTCATAGACACACCTCCAACAGGATTATCCAACTTTGGTACATTAAGTATATCACGTTTCGCGCTGTAATGCCGCCCAAATCGATCGCCGATTCTCGGGCAAAACGCCGAATCCATCAAAAATTTTTTATACAATCTTGACAAACCACCCCCGGATGATATAAACTTAAATCGTATGACGTAACTTCTACTGAGATTCAAAATAGAGAGGTTGTATTTTATGGTTCGTAACGATTTGCGCAATGTCGCTATCATCGCTCACGTTGACCACGGCAAGACCACGCTGGTGGACGCCCTGCTGCGCCAGAGCGGCGCTTTCCGCGACAATCAGGCTGTGGCTGAGCGTGTCATGGACAGCGGTGACATCGAGCGTGAGCGCGGCATCACCATTCTGGCCAAGAACTGCTCCTGCACCTACAAGGGCGTCAAGATCAATATCGTCGATACCCCGGGCCACGCCGACTTCGGCGGTGAGGTCGAGCGCGTGCTGAAGATGGTCAACGGCGTTCTGCTGCTGGTGGACGCTGCTGAGGGCTGCATGCCCCAGACCCGTTTCGTGCTGCAGAAGGCTCTGCAGCAGAATCTGAGCCTTGTGGTCGCCATCAACAAGATCGACCGTCCCGATGCCCGCATCAAGGAAGTCATCGACGAGGTCCTCTACCTGCTGATGGATCTGGGCGCTACCGACGAGCAGCTGGACTGCCCCATGCTGTTCTGCTGCGGCCGTGACGGCACTGCAAGCCTTGACCCCGATGTTCCCGGCACCGACCTGGTCCCCCTGTTCGACACCCTGCTGAGCACCATCAAGCCGCCCGAGGGCGACCCCGAGGCTCCCTTCCAGATGCTGGTGTCCTCTGTGGACTACAACGAGTTCGTTGGCCGCATCGGCATCGGCCGCATCCAGAACGGCGTCGCCAAGGTGGGCGAGGAAGTGGTCGTGTGCGACTGGCACAACCCCGACCTCAAGATGCGCGGCCGTCTGACCAAGCTGTATGACTTCCAGGCCAATGGCCGTCAGCCCTGCGACAACATCACCGCAGGCGACATCGTGGC
>QWCE01005212.1_pt1 | contig 19712 bp, 18 predicted proteins | sample 1972531 | NCBI WGS metagenome assembly QWCE01 (sample SAMN09866716, study PRJNA288562) | Human gut metagenome isolate term4_stool, whole genome shotgun sequencing... | reverse complement strand
CTCGCCGTAGGTGGTGTTGGCCGGGCCGCCCAGCAGGCCGGCCATGGTGGTGGCCAGACCGTCGCCCAGCAGGGTGCGGTTCAGGCCGGGGTCATTGATGTAGTTGTGGCCAACGGTGGCGCTGATGGCGGCGATGTCGCCCACATGCTCCATCATGGTTGCCAGAGCGATGGGGATGATGGTGAACAGTGCGCTGATGAACTCGGGGCTGCCGTCGATGGCGAACAGGCCCATGGCCTCCTTGTGCAGGGGGATGCCGATCCAGGCTGCCTCAGAGATGCGCTGGAAGTCCACGGCACCGGTGACCAGAGCCACCGCGTAGGACACCAGCACACCGATCAGGATGGGCAGGATCTTGACCATGCCCTTACCCCAGATGTTGCAGATAATGACCACGCCCAGCGCCACAAAGGCCAGCAGCCAGTTGGCTTGGCAGTTGGAGATGGCGGAGGGAGCCAGGATCAGGCCGATGGAGATGATGATGGGGCCAGTGACCACCGGCGGGAAGAACTTCATGATGCGGCGGATGCCAAAGGTGGAGATGAGCAGGCTGGCCACCAGATAGACCAGGCCGGAGAAAGCGACGGCGGCACAGGCGTAAGGCAGCATCTTGGTGTTGGCCACGGTCAGGTTGCCGTCTGCATCAGCCAGCATGGGAGCCACGATGGAGAAGCCGCCCAGGTAAGCGAAGGAGGAGCCCAGGAATGCGGGCACCTTCTTTTTGGTGATGAGGTGGAACAGCAGGGTGCCCAGACCCGCGCACAGCAGGGTGGTGGAAACGCTCAGGCCGGTGAGCAGCGGCACCAGCACCGTTGCGCCGAACATGGCAAACATGTGCTGTACGCCCAGGATGAACATGCGGCCCGCGCCCAGCTGGCGCGCGTCGTAAATGCCTTTGGAGTAGTCGATTTTTTCACTCATGAGTTTTTCTGCCTCCTACAGAACTTCCCAGCCCAAAAAAAGAGGCACCGCCGTTGTTCAAACGGCAATGCCTCTGAAATTTGGGAACAATGATTCCGCCCGGAAAATGGAAAAAGCTGTGCAGCGCAGTCGGTGATTCGTGTGCAGCATGGTGCTCTCCCCTTTCCTTCAGGCTCTTTCCAAACAAGACTGCCGCCCAAAGCCCCGCAAAAGGCCGCGGGCAGTCTTTCTTGTGATTATAGCAGACTTTTTGCCGCTTCGCAACCGTTTTGGGCAATTCTCTTGGATTTCCAGCCCGGAAGTTTTGCGCCGCTCTCTTGCAATCCGGGCCAAAGCGCACTATAATAGAACCTGCTGCAATTTCCTACTATTATAATGTGTATCTCAGGAGGATCTATGATCTATCTGGATTATTCCGCGAACACGCCGGTGGATGAAGCCGTGCTGGCGCGGTTTTGTGAAATAGAGCGCCATTGCCCGGGCAATGCCAACTCCCGCCATGCGGCCGGTGCCGCCGCCAAGGCCGCCATCGACGAGGCCACCCAGAGCATCGCCCGCAGCCTGGGGGTGCAGCCCGCCGAGATCATCTATACATCCGGTGCCAGCGAGGCCAACAACTTTGCCATCAAGAGCATCGCCCGGCTGGAGCGCCACCACGGCAAGCACATCATCTCCACCCCGCTGGAGCATTCCTCAGTGAGCGGCAGCCTGACCGCTTTGCAGGAGCAGGGATACGAGATCGACCTTGTGGACATCCGGCAGGACGGCACCGTGGATCTTGACCACCTGAAAGAGCTGCTGCGGCCGGACACCATTCTGGTGGCAGTCACCGCCGTGGACAGCGAACTGGGCGTGGTGCAGCCGGTGGCGGAAATCGCGGAACTTCTGAAAGACCGCCCCCACTGCCATTTTCATGTAGACGCCACCCAGGCCGTGGGCAAGCTGCCGGTTTCTTTCGACGGCATCGACACCATGAGCCTGACCGCCCACAAATTCTACGGGCTGAACGGCATCGGTGTGCTGGTCAAGCGCCGGGGCCTTGCGCTGGAGCCCCTCATCCACGGCGGCGAAAGCACCACCATCTACCGCAGCGGCACGCCCACCGTGGCACTGGCCTGCTCGCTGGCGCTGGCACTGGACAAGGCCGTGACCGAGCTGCCCGCCCGGGTGGAACACATCCGCGCCCTGAACGCCCGCCTGCGCACCGAGCTGGCAAAGTACCCCAAGGTGCACATCAACAGCCCGGAGCACGCCGTGCCGCAGATCTTGAACCTGAGCGTACAGAACGTGAAGGGCACCGTGTTCCAGCGAGAGCTGGACGCCAAAGGCCTGTGCGTCTCGGTCAAATCGGCCTGCTCGTCGGACGGGCTGCCCTCCCGGGCGGTGTTCGCCGTGAGCCATGACCGGCGCAACGCCCTGTCCTCGTGGCGCATCAGCCTGAGCCACCTGACCACCGAGGATGAGATCACCGGCTTTCTGCAGGCGTTCGATGCCTGTTACAACGCCCTGACCCAATAAAGAGGAGTATTATGAAGCGAGATTTGGAACCCTATCAGCTGATCGAACGCAGCATCATCAAAAAATACCGCAAGGAACTGTGGACGCCGTTTATCGTGGCCGTGAAGCGCTACGAGCTGGTGCAGGCAGGTGACCGCATTGCCGTGTGTATCTCCGGCGGCAAGGACTCCATGTTGATGGCAAAGCTCATGCAGGAGCTGCAGCGCCACAGCGACGTGCCCTTCGAGTTGGTGTTTCTGGTGATGGACCCCGGCTACAATGAGATCAACCGCCAGAAAATTGAGAGCAATGCAGAGCTTTTGCACATCCCGGTGACCATCTTTGAAAGCAACATTTTTGCCGTGGCCAACAACACCGACAAAAATCCCTGCTATCTGTGTGCCCGCATGCGCCGCGGCCACCTGTACAGCAAGGCCAAGGAGCTGGGCTGCAATAAAATTGCACTGGGCCACCACTTCAACGATGTGATCGAAACCACCGTCATGAGCATGTTCTACGGCTCCCAGCTGCAGGCCATGCCGCCCAAGCTCCACAGCACCAGCTTCCCCGGCATGACGCTGATCCGGCCCATGTACTGCATCCGGGAGGAAGATATCCTCGCGTGGAAGCGCTACAACGAGCTGGAATTCATCCAGTGCGCCTGCCGCTTTACCGAAAACTGCACCATGTGCGACAACGGCGGCGGCGGTTCCAAGCGGCAGGAGGTCAAGACCCTGCTGCGCCGCCTGAAGCGCGACAACCCCAACATCGAGAACAGCATCTTCCGCAGCATCCACGCCGTGGCGCTGGACACCATGCCGGGCTATAAGTCCGAGGGCGTGGAGCACAGCTTCCTTGAGCGGTTCAACGCCATGGAATCCCACGAAGAAGATTAAACCGTCCCTTTTCACCGCTCTCCCCTGCCCCTTCCGGGCGCGGGAGAGCGGTTTTGTTTTTGGCAGAATGCCGGGGAAAGCGCTGCCCGTTTCGTGCAGAGCACCAAAGTTTTTGCCATTTCTTGACAGCATTCCCAAAGCGCGGTATCGTTGGGGCAGATAGGAAAGGAGTGGCATCCATGAATTCAAATCCGGCACTTGCCCACATCAGCGAGGATAAAGCCCGCACACAAACCGTCTATGAACACCTTTCCGGCACAGCTGACCTGGCCGGAGAGTTTGCCGCACCCTTCGGCGCAACGGAGGAAGCCCGCTTCGCCGGCTGGCTGCATGACATCGGCAAATACAGCACTGCCTTCCAGAAACGGCTGCTGGAAGACGGCCCCCGGGTGGACCACGCCACCGCCGGGGCGCAGGAAGCCATGAAATGCCGCCCGCCGCACCCGCAGGCGGCATTTGCCGTTGCGGGCCATCACACCGGCCTGCCGGACGGCGGCAATCAGCGGAATGCGGACCCGGAGGACGGCACCCTGTTCGGCCGCCTGAAAAAGCCCGTGGAGCCTTACGGCGGCTGGCAGGAAGTGCCCCTGCCGCAAAGCGCCCCGCCCGCCTGGGCCAACCGCGACCTGCTGGATTTTGCCTTCTTCACCCGGATGCTCTACTCCTGCCTGGTAGACGCAGACTTCCTCGATACCGAGACCTTCATGAACGGCCGGGCCGCGCCCCGCGGCGGCGGCGAGGGCATCCCCGCCCTGCTGGAAAAGGCCCGGACACAGGCAGAGCGCTATCTCGGCGCGGAGAGCACCACCCCGGTCAGCCGCCAGCGCAACGCCGTGCTGCAAGCCTGTCTGGACAAAGGGGCCCACGAGCCGCAGGGGCTCTACACCCTCACTGTGCCCACCGGCGGCGGCAAGACCTTTGCATCGCTGGCCTTCGCGCTGGAGCACGCCGCCGCGCAGGGCATGAAGCGGGTGATCTACGTCATCCCGTATATGTCCATCATCGACCAGACCGCTGCAAACTTCACAAAGCTTCTGGGGGAGGAAAACGTCCTTGCGGATTACTCCAGCGCCGAATACAAGACCACCAACACCGAAGACCTGACACCCGCCCAGTACCGCCAGCTGCTGGCCAGCGAAAACTGGGATGCGCCGGTCATCGTCACCACCGCCGTGCAGTTTTTTGAGTCGCTCTATGCCAACCGCAGCAGCCGCTGCCGCAAGCTGCACAACATCGCTGACAGCGTGATCATTTTTGACGAGGCACAGACTCTGCCGCTGGACTCCCTCAAGCCCTGCATCAGCGCCATTGCCCAGCTGGTGCGGCATTACCACGCCACCGCTGTGCTGTGCACTGCCACCCAGCCTGCGCTGGAATCCCTTTTCAAGGAATTTGCCCCGGAACTGCGGATGCAGGAGATCAGCCCGGACACGGAAACACTCTATGAGACCCTCCGCCGCACGACCATCCGGGGCATTGGCACGCTGCCGCAGGAAGAACTTGCAGCACAGCTGGCCGCCCTGCCGCAGGTGCTGTGCGTGGTGAACCGCCGCAAGACGGCGCAGGAACTGTATGCTGCCCTGCCCGAAGAAGGCAGTTTCTGCCTGACCACCCTGCTGTGCGCCGCAGACCGCCGCCGCCAGCTGGAAGAAATCCGGCAGCGGCTGGCGGACGGCCTGCCCTGCCGGGTGGTGTCCACCTCGCTGATCGAGGCCGGTGTGGACGTAGACTTCCCCGCCGCCTACCGGGAACAGTGCGGGCTGGACTCGCTGCTGCAGACCGCCGGGCGCTGCAACCGCGAAGGCCGCCGCAGCGCGGCAGAGAGCCGGGTATCCTGCTTCCGGCTGGAAGGCTGCGCGGTGCCGCAGATGCTGCACCAGCATGTGCACGCCCTGCAGTATGCCGCCCGCTGCCATGAAAATGACTATGCGCAGCTCAACACCCCGGATGCCATCCGCACTTATTTTCAGGAGCTTTACTTTGCACGGGGTGCCGAGGCACTGGACAAAAAAGGCATTCTGGATGCGTTCCGCCACGGCATTTCCGGCTGTCAGTTCCCGTTTGCGCAGGTGGCCGCGGAATTCCAGCTGATCGAAACGCCCACCCGCACGGTCTATCTGCCCATCGGCGAAGGGAAAGCACTCTGTGCCCAGCTGCGCAGCGGCATGGTCAGCCGCAGTTTGTACCGCCGTCTGGGCACCTACAGCGTGGCCTGCTATGCGCCGCAGTTTGAAAAGCTGGACGCTGCCGGGGCGCTGGAACTGCTGCCAGAAGGCAGCGCCATCCTGACGGACCTGAACCAGTACAGCGCCAAAACCGGCCTTGCGCTGGACGCGGAGACCGGCATTGGCCTGTTTTTCTGAAAAAAAACAGCTGAAAACAGATAGAAGTCCTGTGTATCGGACTTTTGTTCCGGTAGAATACAGACAAAGAGAGAAGCGGCCGGGCAGCTTCTTCCTTTGCGGGCATCTGCGCTGCACTCCCCATTTTGCGTCACATACGCCAAACAAATTGACAGCTGTCTGCCTGTATGCCAAGATAACGCCAAAGACCTTTTTCATGAAGCTTGAAACAGAAAGGAGTGAACGTTATGGCTAAGACAAGTTCCTGCCAGACTGCACGACCGGATTCAGAAAGGAGGCGGTACCCATGTCAATGCTGATCGAAGTGTGGGGCGATTACGCCTGCTTCAGCCGTCCCGAGATGAAGACAGAGCGCGTGAGCTACGACATCATCACGCCGTCGGCGGCAAGAGGGTTGGTGGAAGCGATCTATTGGCACCCGGGCATGAAGTACCATATTGATCGCATCTACCTGCTGAACCCGGTGCGGTTCACCAACATCCGCCGCAACGAAGTCAAATCCACCCTGCTTTCCTCGGCGGCGCTCAGTGCGGCCAAGGGCGGTGCCGCGCCGGTGCTGTACACCTCGGCAGACATTCAGCAGCGGGCCGCGCTGGTGCTGCAGGATGTGCACTACGTCATCGAGTGCCACTTTACCATGACGGACAAGGCCGCACCCGGCGATAATCCCGGCAAGTTCCAGGACATCCTGCGGCGGCGGCTGAACAAAGGCCAGTGCTATCACCAGCCGTGTTTCGGCTGCCGGGAATTTCCGGCCAACTTCCGCGAGTGGCCCGCCGGGGAGCCCATCCCTGCCCTGCCCGTCACGCAGGACCTGGGCTTCATGCTCTATGACCTGGACTACGCGGACCCGGAAAACATCCAGCCTCAGTTCTTCCGGGCAAAGCTGGTAGACGGCGTGCTGGACTGCCGGAATGTGGAGGTGTTCACATGATCCTGCAAGCATTGACCGCCTACTATGAGCAGCTTTTGCGGCAGGGCAAGATTGCCGCACCCGGCTGGGATGGTCATTTTAAGGTAAGCTATGAGCTGCGTCTGAATGACGCCGGGCAGCTGGTGGATGTCGTGGACCTGCGCGTCAGCGAGACCAAGGGCAAAAAGACGGTCATCGTCCCCCGGGAGCTGCGGGTACCCGCCCACGTCAAGCGTACCGTCGGCATCGCTGCCAACTTTTTGTGCGACAATTCGTCCTATCTTCTGGGCGCAGATGAAAAGGGCAAACCGGACCGCGCCAAACAGTGCTTCGAGGCCTGTGCCCAGCTGCACCATAAATTGCTGGACGGCGTGGACGACCCCGCCGCAAAAGCCATTCTGGCTTATTTTGACAGCTGGGACCCGGCGCAGGCGGCAGAACATCCCCTGCTGAACGCAGAATGGAAAGATCTGACCGGAAACGCCAACCTGATTTTCGGTTACGAAGCGCCAGACCACCACCACATTCTCGCCAACGATGCCCCCGCCATTCAGGCGGCCTGGCAGGCCCACTATGGTGCCGCAGACGCAGACGCCGCCACGATGCAGTGCCTGATCACCGGCAAGCAGGCCCCTGCCGCATTGGTGCACCCCGCCATCAAGGGCGTGATGGGCGCGCAAAGCGCCGGTGCCGCGCTGGTCTCCTTCAACGCACCGGCCTTCTGTTCCTACGGCCACGAGCAGGGCGAGAATGCTCCCGTGAGCGAGTACGCCGCCTTTGCCTACACCACCGCCCTGAACCTGCTGATCGCAGACCGGAACCACTGCAAGCGCGTGGGTGACACCACCATCGTCTGCTGGGCCGAGAGTGCGGAGCCTGCGTATCAGGATGCGTTCAGCCTGTTCCTGTTTGGTGCAGAGGAAGCTTCCGGCATTGAGGAAGCGGATGTGCAGGCGGCGCTCAGGCGGCTGGCCGCCGGGCAGACCGTGCCGTTCCTTGAAAAAGAGCTTGCGCCGGATCAGCATTTTTATGTGCTGGGGCTGGCCCCCAACGCCGCGCGGCTTTCCGTGCGTTTCTTCTTGCGGGATACTTTTGGAACCTTTGCCCGGAACCTGCAAAAACACGCCGACGCACTGGAGATCACCCGCCCGGCCTATGATAACCGCAAAACGCTGTCCGTCTGGGCACTGGCCATGGAGACCGTCAACCGCAAGGAACGCAGCCCCTCCCCCGCACCGCAGCTGGCCGGTGACCTGCTGCGTGCCGTGCTGACCGGCGGGCGCTACCCCGCCACACTGCTCAACGGCGTGACGATGCGTATCCGCGCCGAGCAGGACGTGACCCGCGGGCGTGCCGCCATTCTGAAAGCCTATTACCTGCGCAATTCCCCCACCGATCTGAACAAGGAGGTCTTTACTGTGAGCCTGAACGAAACCACCAATGTGCCCTACATTCTGGGGCGGCTGTTCTCTGTGCTGGAAGCAGTGCAGAGCGATGCCAACCCCGGCATCAACACCACCATCAAAGACCGGTATTTCAATTCCGCCTGTGCCACACCGGCTCTTGTGTTCCCCACCCTGCTCAAGCTGGCACAGAAACATTTGCAGAAGCTGCCGGACGGCAAGGCGGTCTTCTACAACAAGCAGATCACCGAGCTGGCCGCCCTTGTGCCGGAAAGCGGCTTCCCCGCCCGGCTGAGCCTGCCGGACCAGGGCAAGTTTGAGATCGGCTATTATCACCAGACCCAGAAACGCTTTGAGAAGAAAAACAAGGAGGAATAAACCATGTCTGAGCCCATCAAGAACCGCTACGATTTCGTCATTCTGTTCGACGTGGAAAACGGCAACCCCAACGGCGACCCGGATGCCGGCAACATGCCCCGCATCGACCCGGAGACCGGTTACGGCCTGGTGACGGACGTCTGCCTCAAGCGCAAGATCCGCAACTATGTAGAAACGTTGAAAGAGGATGAAGACGGCTACCGCATCTACATCAAGGACGGCGTGCCCCTGAACCGCAGCGACGCTGCAGCCCTGACCGCCTGCGGCCTTGCCCCGGACGAAGACCTGAAAAAGGCCAAGCGATCCGACCCGGACATCGACCGCAAACTGCGCGACTATATGTGCGCGAATTTCTATGATATCCGCACCTTTGGTGCCGTGATGACCACCTTTGTAAAGGGCGCGCTGAACTGCGGTCAGGTGCGCGGCCCGGTGCAGCTGAGCTTTGCACGCTCGGTAGACCCCATCCTGCCGCAGGAAGTCACCATCACCCGCGTGGCCATCACCACCGAAGCCGACGCCGAAAAGAAGGGCACCGAGATGGGCCGCAAGCACATCGTGCCGTACGGCCTGTACCGCGCCGAGGGTTACGTTTCGGCCAATCTGGCCCGCAAGACCACCGGCTTCTCGGAGGATGACCTGCAGCTGCTGTGGCAGGCCATCCTGAACATGTTCGAGAATGACCACAGCGCCGCCCGCGGCAAGATGGCCGTGCGGGAGCTGATCGTATTCAAACACGATTCCGAGCTGGGCAACGCCCCCTCTTACAAGCTGTTTGATGCCGTCAAGGTCCAGCGGAAGGAGGATGTCATCGCGCCCCGCAGCTATCAGGATTACACCGTCACCGTTGCGGACACCCTGCCGGACGGCGTGACCTGCGAGAGGTTCAACTGATGGACGCGCCGGACGACTACCTGCTGATGTCCGGCATCCAGCACTTTGCCTTCTGCCGCCGTCAGTGGGCATTGATCCACCTGGAGCAGCAGTGGGCGGAAAACCTGCGCACCACCGAAGGGCAGCTGGACCACGCCCGCTGCCACGACGATACCCAGACCGAGCGCCGCAAAGATCTGCTCATCACCCGTGGAATGCGGGTGGTCAGCCATCGGCTGCGGATGTCCGGCAACTGCGACGTGGTGGAATTTCGGGCCAGCGAGGCGGGCATTTCCTTGCAGAGCGCCCCCGGCTTCTGGCAGCCATATCCGGTGGAGTATAAACACGGGCACGCCAAAGAGACCGACGCCGACCGGCTGCAGCTCTGCGCCCAGGCCATGGCGCTGGAGGAAATGCTGGTGTGCCGCATCCCGGAAGGTGCGCTGTATTACTGCGAGACCAGGCGCCGGGAGGTGGTGCCGTTCACGGAAGAACTGCGCGCCGCCACCCAGCGCATGGCCGACGAAATGAACCAGTATTTCGCCCGCGGCTACACCCCCAAGGTGAAGCCCGGCAAGCACTGCAACGCCTGCTCGCTGAAGGAGCTCTGCCTGCCCGTGCTCTGCCGGAACGCGGACGCAAAGGCCTATCTGCGCAGCCATCTGGACGAAGCGGCCACGGAGGTGACATCATGCGGCAATTCCTGAACACCCTGTTCGTGCTGAACGAAAGCGCCTACCTCTCGCTGGACGGCGAAAATGTGGTCGTCAGCTGCGACAAGGCCGAAGTCGGCCGAGTGGCGCTGCACACGCTGGAAAGCATCCTCTGCTTCAGCTACGCCGGTGCCTCCCCCGCCCTGATGGGCAAGTGCGGCCGTCTGGGCATCGACCTGTGCTTTTTCTCACCGCAGGGGCGCTTTCTGGCCCGCACGGTGGGCGAGGAACGCGGCAATGTTCTGCTGCGGCAGACGCAGTATGAAGTTTCTGCCAGCGAGGCCCGCAGCTGCACCTACGCCCGCAATTTCATCCTGGGCAAGGTTTACAATGCCCGCTGGGTGCTGGAGCGTGCCACCCGCGACCACCCCCAGCGGGTGCCGGTGGAGCAGCTCAAGCAGACCAGCGCACAGCTGGCCGCCGCACTGCCGCTTTTGGAGACCTGCGAAGATTTAGAGCAATTGCGCGGTCTGGAAGGCGAGGCGGCGCAGCGGTATTTCGACCGGTTCCATGCGCTGATCCTGCAGCAGAAAGAGGATTTTGCTTTCACCTCCCGCAGCCGCCGACCGCCGCGGGACAACGTGAACGCGCTGCTGTCGTTCGCGTATTCCCTGCTGGCCAACGACTGCGCCGCCGCGCTGGAAGGGGTCGGACTGGACCCTTATGTGGGCTTCCTGCACCGCGCCCGCCCCGGACGGCGCAGCCTGGCACTGGACCTGATGGAGGAACTGCGTGCTGTCTACGCGGACCGGTTCGTGCTCTCCTGCATCAACCAGAAGGTCGTGAATGCGAAGCATTTTGAAAAGCAGGAAAACGGTGCCGTTCTGCTGACCGAGGATGGCCGCCGCGCCTTCCTGCACGCCTGGCAGCTGAAAAAGCGGGAGGTCATCACTCACCCTTTCCTGAAAGAAAAGCTCAGCTGGGGTCTTGTGCCCTATGTGCAGGCGCTGCTGCTGGCACGGACTTTGCGGGGCGATCTGGACGTATATCCGCCGTTTTTCTGGAAGTGAGGTGCCGTTCATGCTGGTTCTCATCACCTACGACGTCAACACCGAAACGCCTGCAGGCCGCAAGCGCCTGCGCAAGGTGGCGAAGAAATGCGTCAACCACGGCCAGCGGGTGCAGAACTCGGTGTTCGAGTGCCTGCTGAACGCTTCGCAGTACGCCGTTTTGAAGGCCGAGCTGACCGCGCTGATCGACCCTGCACTGGACAGCCTGCGGTTCTATCAGCTGGGCAACAACTACCAGAGCAAGGTGGAGCATGTCGGCCTGCACCCCGATTTTGCGCAGGATGACGTGTTGATGTTCTAGCATCCCCCGCCGTGCGAGGCACAAGCTCCCATGGTTTCCCCGGGCGCTTCGCACTGCAAAAACAGACACCTTAGCACGATTTGTTTTGCATTTTGCCGGAACCTTTGTAAAGTTCCTTTTCAAATTGTGCACAAGCGTGTATAATGGAACAAACGTGGTGGATTTTTTCGCTGCTTTTGCTGTCGCCCTCCTCGCGGAGGGCGTGGATTGAAATCTTGCTGATGACCTTGTGGATTTGTCGGTCTGTAGTCGCCCTCCTCGCGGAGGGCGTGGATTGAAATTGTCTAGGATAACAGCAGCTGAAGGCACAACGCCGTCGCCCTCCTCGCGGAGGGCGTGGATTGAAATAACAATTCAACAAGTTTTTAACAATTTTTTCCACAGTCGCCCTCCTCGCGGAGGGCGTGGATTGAAATACCTTACGGCGGCCTACCAGAAATCACGGAAAGAGTCGCCCTCCTCGCGGAGGGCGTGGATTGAAATTCGCACAGCCAGTAGATCTCCGAAAAGTCATGCAGGTCGCCCTCCTCGCGGAGGGCGTGGATTGAAATTCATAGGGCACCAGATCTGCAACCGGCATTTTCAGTCGCCCTCCTCGCGGAGGGCGTGGATTGAAATAAATCCAGCTGGCGGCTAGCGTGATTTTAAAGTGGTCGCCCTCCTCGCGGAGGGCGTGGATTGAAATCACTATTCGGCTGGACATGCTGCATCTGATCGGGTCGCCCTCCTCGGTCGCCCTCCTCGCGGAGGGCGTGGATTGAAATCCGTTCCGCCGGTATAAAATAAGCCCTGCCGGGTGTCGCCCTCCTCGCGGAGGGCGTGGATTGAAATAGTACCTCGAACAGGGCCAGCACGTCGTCGATGGCGTCGCCCTCCTCGCGGAGGGCGTGGATTGAAATAGTGCCGCGATGGGCAGGACTTTGTTGCCGTAGAGTCGCTCTCCTCGCGGAGGGCGTGGATTGAAATCCTGAATGGCGGCTCCTTTGTCCTGCACAATTCGGTCGCCCTCCTCGCGGAGGGCGTGGATTGAAATAAAGTGGCCGGTGTCCTCATCGAAGTCGGCCACGGTCGCTCTCCTCGCGGAGGGCGTGGATTGAAATAAAGTGGCCGGTGTCCTCATCGAAGTCGGCCACGTGTCGCTCTCCTCGCGGAGGGCGTGGATTGAAATACTCAGCATTTGGCTCCATGCTTGTGCTGCGTTAGGTCGCTCTCCTCGCGGAGGGCGTGGATTGAAATATGCCCCAGATATAGTTTACCATTTTCTGTGCAGTCGCTCTCCTCGCGGAGGGCGTGGATTGAAATCATGTTTTGTGTTCGAGCATGTCTTGACCCTCCTGTCGCTCTCCTCGCGGAGGGCGTGGATTGAAATAAAGCGCCTTGCATAATCGATAGTGGATACAGGACGTCGCTCTCCTCGCGGAGGGCGTGGATTGAAATTGTATTTGTTTTCGCGCACGTCAATGTGCACGAAGTCGCTCTCCTCGCGGAGGGCGTGGATTGAAATGCGTCGAAGTGTTCACTTACCCTTCCGAAGTCTCTGTCGCTCTCCTCGCGGAGGGCGTGGATTGAAATGTAGTAGTGCTGGACCGCCACGGCCTGTCTCAGGTGTCGCTCTCCTCGCGGAGGGCGTGGATTGAAATACCGGGAAAGAGTTTCGCTGCAAGGACGGAACAGCGGTCGCTCTCCTCGCGGAGGGCGTGGATTGAAATATAAAATCTTGGTATTTGAGCTTTTTTACCGTTGGTCGCTCTCCTCGCGGAGGGCGTGGATTGAAATATTGTTTCGGTTCACTTTGCGTTCTCCTCCTTCTGTCGCTCTCCTCGCGGAGGGCGTGGATTGAAATTCTGTTGTCCGGGTTGTACAGCCTGATAAGTGGCTTGGTCGCTCTCCTCGCGGAGGGCGTGGATTGAAATACGAACAAATCAAGAAAGAACTAAATCTACGCGATGTCGCTCTCCTCGCGGAGGGCGTGGATTGAAATTCAGGTTTGCATATACACCGCCGAAGTTTTTGACGTCGCTCTCCTCGCGGAGGGCGTGGATTGAAATTACCTCCTGTTTAGTGTTTGACCTGTACCAGACGGTCGCTCTCCTCGCGGAGGGCGTGGATTGAAATAAGCCGTACGAAAAAGAGAAGCCGGAGTCAAAGTGGTCGCTCTCCTCGCGGAGGGCGTGGATTGAAATTAGGGACGAAAACCTGCAGCAGCCTGTCACCCAGGTCGCTCTCCTCGCGGAGGGCGTGGATTGAAATTTCACAGCGGCATCGCTTCTGGCTCCATCTGCCCTGTCGCCCTCCTCGCGGAGGGCGTGGATTGAAATATCCATTTTGCAGGCCATTGCCGCTGTGCTGTCAGTCGCCCTCCTCGCGGAGGGCGTGGATTGAAATCCGTGATGCTCTGGCCGTTGTTATATCTGGCTTCCGTCGCCCTCCTCGCGGAGGGCGTGGATTGAAATATAGTCCCGCCGATTACCTCCGGCGTGCTGTTTCTGTCGCTCTCCTCGCGGAGGGCGTGGATTGAAATAGAAAAAGTAGCGGAACAATGTGAGTGTCACCAAGTCGCTCTCCTCGCGGAGGGCGTGGATTGAAATAAAGACGCATGTAACGACGACAACCAGCTGGGCAGTCGCTCTCCTCGCGGAGGGCGTGGATTGAAATCGCTGCAGCGTCGGCAGCAGGGTCACCGGTGGGGTCGCCCTCCTCGCGGAGGGCGTGGATTGAAATTTTTTGTGGGGGATTTGCGGGGGAAGTTGCCGCCGTCGCCCTCCTCGCGGAGGGCGTGGATTGAAATTTGGCGCATACAACGCAGATGAACTGCGCAAGGGTCGCCCTCCTCGCGGAGGGCGTGGATTGAAATACAGACGACACCGTGGAAGATTGCTTTTTCTGCCAGTCGCCCTCCTCGCGGAGGGCGTGGATTGAAATTGGGAGAAGATGTACCCCGGATACACCCTGCACTACGTCGCCCTCCTCGCGGAGGGCGTGGATTGAAATGCAGATCTACTGGCTGTGCGAGAACTTCAACGGCAGTCGCCCTCCTCGCGGAGGGCGTGGATTGAAATTTTATCCACCGCCAGTTCCATCGTTCCAACCTCAGTCGCCCTCCTCGCGGAGGGCGTGGATTGAAATCTCTTATGTCAACAGCTATGCGAACAAGGCGGCAAGTCGCCCTCCTCGCGGAGGGCGTGGATTGAAATGTCGTCCTCGACGGAGATCAGGAGATCGGAGTCCGTCGCCCTCCTCGCGGAGGGCGTGGATTGAAATAGTTCGGCGTCCGCCGCCTTGTACGCGGTATCCATGTCGCCCTCCTCGCGGAGGGCGTGGATTGAAATCCGGTCATGGACAATTGCTATCTGGACTACTACTGTCGCTCTCCTCGCGGAGGGCGTGGATTGAAATTGTGTGTGCTGCTCCGCAGCGGCAGCAGCCAGGGGTCGCTCTCCCCACGGAGAGCGTGGATTGAAATAACTTCGGCTATACCGTTACCGATGCAGACGGCGGTCGCCCTCCGCATGGAGAGTGTGGATTGAAATCAGACGCCAGTGACGGTCAGGCCATCAAGGCTGCGTCGCCCTCCCCACGGAGGGCGTGAGTTGAAACGCTCCCCGCACAGATACGTTGCATGGCATCGTCCACCGCCTGTTCCGGGCCCATTCGGGGCGGGCGGAAAGGCCTTCACGGGCAAGAAAAAACCACGGTGCATCTCTGCACCGTGGTTTTTTTGGCGGCGGCATATTGAACTGCCGGGCGTATGAATTTTGTTTTTCTGTTCTCTGCTGTGTCCGGCAATGGGCTTTCGTCTGCGATCAGCGCTTCTTCTGGGTGCCCTTGCCCACCGGGCCGCGGGGGCGGCGCTCGGCGGCCTTGGACTGCAGCGCGGCGCTGCGGGTCTGGGCGCGGCCCTTGGCAGCGGCGGCACGCAGGCCGTTGATCTCGGCCTTGGTCAGCTCGCGGTAGGTGCCGGGCTTGAGCATGCCCAGCTTGACGACACCCTCAGCGTTGCGCTTCAGGCGCACCACCTCAAGGCCCACGGTCTCACACATGCGGCGGATCTCGCGGTTCTTGCCTTCCTTCAGGGTCATTTCCATAACGGTGCGGCCCGGCTCGTCGGTGACGACGTTGATGGCGCAGGGCATGGTCTTGGTGCCGTCGTCCAGCACGACGCCGCTGCTCAGCTTCAAGATCTGGCTTTCATCGGCACGGGGCTGCACGGTGACGCGGTACAGTTTGGAGATGCCGCCGGACGGATGGGTGACGGCCTGCGCAAAGGCACCGTCGTTGGTCATCAGCAGCAGGCCCTCGCTGTCCTTATCCAGACGGCCCACCGGGTACAGGCGGGCCGGGATATCGCTCACCAGCTCCATGACCGTCTTGCGGCCCAGCTCGTCGCTGGCGGTGGTCACATAGCCGCGGGGCTTATACAGGGCCAGATAGTACAGCTGCTGGTCCTTTTTGATATAGATGCGCTCGTCATCCACATGCAGCACATCGCGGTTGGGGTCCATTTTGTCGCCCACCTTCACGGGGTGGCCGTTGACCTTGACGCGGCCCTCGGCAATGATCTGCTCGGCTGCGCGGCGGGAGCACAGACCCTGCTCCGCCATGATCTTCTGAATACGTTCTTCTGCCATAATCAAAACTCCTTGTGCGCCTCCCGGCGCTCAAAATGCGCACTGCTCCCCTGTTTTGAGGCACAGGTGCGCCTGTATCAAAAACTGCGGGTCGGAAGCCCGCAGTTACGGCTTGGGATATGATAGGTGTCGGCGGGTTTCTGCGCAGCGGTCAGCGGTGTTCCGTAATCGCGACGTTTTGTCAGCGCACTCGTAGGGAACGCATTCATGCGTTCCAGTGGTTTGCGGCAGATGCATCTTGACCTGCGGAGCGGATGAATCCGCTCCCTACAGAACACACGGCAGCTTTGCCCTGCCGGGCCGGAGCTCACTGCTCTGCCGGAGCAGCAGGTTCTTCTTTCTTCTCATCCTTCTTGACCATAGAGGCCAGCTTGTCCACCAGCTCCGGCAGCATGGTCAGGGCACGGTCGATGGTATTGGACGTATCCGACAGCTGGATGGTGCGCACACAGCCATCCTTCACCACGAGAAATGCCACGGGCTGGATGTTCACGCCTGCGCCGGAACCGCCGCCGAACAGGTCCTTATTGGCGGCGTTCTTGCCGTCGAAATCGGTGCCGCCGGACGCAAAACCAAAGCTGACCTTGGACACCGGCAGGATGGTGGTGCCGTCCTCGGTGGTGATGGGCTTGCCGATAATGGTGTTGGAATCCACCATCTGGTGAATTTTCTCCATGGTAACGTTCATCAGGCCCTGAATGGGATGCTCAGCCATAAAACAGCTCTCCTTTATCGTTTGATGCGGGCAAGTGCCCGTTGTCTGCAGATTCCGATACACTTATAGTGTACCACATTATAAGAAGATGTCCAATACTTTTTTGCGCCAGAACTCATACAAAACGCGCAGAGCCGCAAGGACGATGAACAGCGCCTGCGCGCTCACCCGGAACGATACCCGGTCTTCCACGGCAGGCTGCTCGCTGCCGAAGTCCGGCAGGATGCGCAGCTCGTCGAACTGCAGCCAGATGAAGCGGTCCAGCACGCCCAGCACCGGGTACAGCCAGGCCTGCAGTTTGCCATAGCTGCGGGCGGCGTCAGCGGGGTCGGCCCCGCGCACACCGAGACGCACCTGGATCTTTGTGAAGCGCAGGGCACCGAACACGGCCTTCATCAGGGTGCCCGCACCTTTCAGCATAGTGCAGACGATCTCCAGCGTGATCTTTGCCTTTTTGCGCGGCTCCTTGGGCTTGTTTGCCCTGGCGGCATCGGCGGCGGCCTTTTTGCGGGCCTTTTCCTCCGCTTTTTTCCGCTTGCGCTCGGCCCGCCAGGCGGCGAACTTTGCTTTGATCTTGCCGAAGCCTTTCGGCGGCTCCGGGTTTTCCGGGGCAGGGGGCGGCTCCGGCTTCGGGTATTGGAACACCGGGAAGGTGATGCCCAATGCACCGGCCTTCACCGTCAGCGTACCGTGCTCCCAGCACACATCGGCGCAGAAGGGGCAGAGCAGCAGCAGTGCGGCCAGCACCAATATGACCAACAGCAGGATGCCGATGGCCTTTAACAGAAAGAGCAGCACTGCGCCCAGCGCAGCGAAGAATGCTCCCATGCGTCACCCCTCCCCTTCCTGCGGTGCTGCGCCGCTTTGTTCCGGCGCCTGCGGGCCGTGCACCGGCGGCAGGTCGGCCAGGCTGGAAAGGCCGAACACCCGCAAAAAGGTGTCGGTGGTGCGGAAGCTCACCGGGCGGCCCGGCAGATCGAGACGGCCCGCTTCTTCGATGAGGCCCTTTTCCAGCAGGCCCGACACGCTGGACGAAGAATCCACGCCGCGCACCTGCTCGATGAAGGCACGAGACACCGGCTGATTGTAGGCAATGACGGTCAGTGTCTCCATGGCGGCAGGGCCCAGCGGCACAGCGCGGCGGCTGTCCAGCAGGCGGCGGATGCAGTCGGCCCACTCGGTCTTGGTGGCCAGCTGCCAGCGGGTGTTCAGGTGCAGCAGGCACAGGCCGCTGTCCTCCCGGGTATAGCGCTCCCGCAGAGCTTCCAGCGCGGCTTCCACGCTGAGCTGCGGCAGCTGCACCGCCTGGGCCAGCTTGTCCGCACTGATGGGTTCCCCACAGGCAAACAGCATGGCCTCCACGGCGGCGCGGATCTGTTTCTGGTTCATTTTGTCTCCTTATCCCGTTGGATGCGGCCCCGCTGCATGGTCAGGCCGCCTGCGTCGTCCAGCGTCACGCGGCCGCCGCGCACCAGCTCCAGCAGGGCCAGAAAGGTGGCCACATTGGTGCTGCGGGTCTGCTGGCGGCTGAACAGCTGACTCATCTTCGCCGCTGTACCGCCGATGAGCTGCCGCAGGATGTACACCACCCGGCTGGTGACCGAGACCACCGGCGCGGTGACCAGCGGCTCGAACTGCTGCTGGGTGGGTTCGCGGCGCAGCCGGGTGCGGCCCGCAAGGGCTTCCCAGTAGTCGGCCAGCACCTGCGGCGCATGGTGCAGGTCGTAGGTGGTGTCGAACTCCATCTCCATGGGCGGGCGCACGAACACCGGGGCGGCCTCGGCTTTTTCGCGCAGCAGCGCAGCCATGCGGCGGCACTGGTCGTACTCGATCAATTGGCCGGTGAACTCCTGCTTCATGCGCTCGCCTTCTTCGCTGCGGGGCAGCAGCAGGTAGCTTTTCATCTCCACCAGCCGCGCGGCCATTTCAATGAAAGCACTGGCGGCTTCCGGGTCCGGGTCGGCCTGCTCCACGGTGTGGGTGTACTGGTCGATCAGTTCCAGAATGGGGATGTTGTGCAGGTCCATCTTATGTTTGGCCACAAGCGCCAGCAATAATTCCAGCGGGCCGTCAAAATCTTCCAGATGGAAGGTCATTTCCTCTGCCAAAGCTCACATCACCGTCCCGATGCCGGCATAGTAGATGGAATAGGCCAGCTTGTCAATATAGCCGGTGCCCGCGCTCAGCAGGCTCCACACCGCGTTGTTCAGGTAGTACAGCGGGGTATCCAGCGCGCCGAACCACACCGCCGCCAGCAGCGCGATCATGATATAACGCTCATATTTCATCAGGCCGAAATACACCCGCTGGGGCAGCACCACCAGCAGGATGCGGCTGCCGTCCAGCGGCGGCACCGGGATGAAGTTGAACACCGCAAGACTCACGTTCATGAGCACAAGGTACTGCAGGAACATGGCAATGTAGATGGTGGCATCGTTCACCGGTGCCCAGTAGTACATGAGCTTCCACACCACCATGCCCACATAGGCCAGCAGGATGTTCGCCGCCGGGCCCGCCAGCGCAGTGAGGGCCATGCCCCACTTGGGGTTCTTGAAGTTGCGGGGATTGGTGGACACCGGCTTTGCCCAGCCCACGCCTGCGAACACCATGCACAGGGTGCCCAGCAGGTCAAAGTGGGCGAAGGGGTTCAGCGAAAGACGGCCTTCCCGCTTTGCGGTGGGGTCGCCCAACAGCCAGGCGGCCAGCGCGTGGCCTGCCTCGTGGAACGGGATGGCCACCAGCGCCACCAGCGCACGGATGAGATAATAGATGCCCTGAGAGGTCATTCGATATTCCTGCCTTTTTTCAGTATACCGTATATAATACTATCTTTTTGCCCTGCACACAAGCCCTCGGCAAAAAACACGGATATTTTTTGAAAAAAGGCTTGCATTTTGCCCGGCAATCTGCTACAATAGTCAAGCTGATTATTTTGATTCCTTACTTCACTGCAGGAGGTGCAAGTACCATGGCTAAATGTGAATGCTGCGGCAAGGGTGTTGCCTTTGGTATCAAGGTTTCTCACTCTCATCGTCGTTCCAACCGTACCTGGAAGCCGAATGTCCGTCGTGTCAAGGCGGTCGTTGAGGGTTCTCCCAAGT
>QWCE01006867.1_pt1 | contig 19732 bp, 16 predicted proteins | sample 1972531 | NCBI WGS metagenome assembly QWCE01 (sample SAMN09866716, study PRJNA288562) | Human gut metagenome isolate term4_stool, whole genome shotgun sequencing... | reverse complement strand
AAGTGATTTTATCACAAAATTTAGGGCGAAAGTTATGTTTGGACATAAAACCACATTTAAGGGATTGTCCATACCAAAATAAGCCCCAACTTCTTTTCTGGTTTGCATCAATAAATTTAGGGCATCAAGGCTAACTTTGTAAGCTCCTCTTGAGGGATTGCCAAAAGATTTTGAATTTATAGCATCATAAACAGCTCTTGCGACTGATTCGTCCTTGTCAATTGTTGTTGCAGCATTATCAAGATAAATCATAAGCTTTAACCTCTGGCTTTCTTTTGTTTTCTTTGTAAATAAGCAGGTATTTTTCTTCAAAATCAAGCCTGTTTTTTGAAAAAATTTCTTTTACCTTTTCATCAAATTTCTTTTCATACCTAAGACAAAGTCCACAACCTGCATCAATTTCTGGCAAAAGAGGGACTAGCCTTGCCCTAATATTTTCGCTTTCAACTTTGCTTAGGGCAAGATAGGCTAAATTCGATGATTTGAAAGTATAAATTACATATTCCATTATGGTCTAATGGTGTGATGAGTTCTCATTAATGAAGAGATTTCGTACATATTTGAAATTCTTCCAACTTTTAATTCTTCCTTTACTCCATAGTGGTCAAGGCAAAGACCGCAAGAGATAATTTCAACTCCATTATCAGCAAGCTTTTTCAAATCTTCTATGGTATTTTCTCTTTGTGTTGTCAAAAATACTCCCTTGTTGTAGCAAATTACAAATTTTGGAAGTACATCTGCCTCAGTTATTGAAACTAAGAAACTTTCCAATAAAGATTTTGAGAAATCTTCATCCCCATCGCCAATTTTATCAGAATCAAAAACTACAACATAAGAAGAAGATAGGCTTTCTTCCTTATCATCTTTCCCTGTATTTTCTTCATTTTTATTAAAAGTTAATTTGAAAACCCCATCTTCTTTTTCTTCGATTTCAATATCAAAGTTAGTTTCTTTTGCAAGTTTTTTCAAATTTTCTACAGCTATGTCCTCATTTACAAGTACATAAAAATTTTCTTCTCCATTTTTAATTTCTCTTTTTGCCATAATTACAGGCATTGGACATTCGATTCCTCTTGCATCAATTTCTTTCATTTTTTACTCCTTTATTCTATAAATATTGATTTATCATATTTTTTACTAATTTGACCTACAATTTTCGCATCTATCTTGTTTCTCCTTAATTCTTCCAAGGCATCTTTTGCATCATCCTTATTTATACTTACCAAAAGTCCTCCAGATGTTTGAGGATCGTATAAAACTTCCTCAAGAGCAAAGTCATCAACAAGAAATTCCACCATATTTTCCATGTGCATCCTATTTCTTTGTCCTCCCTTGGTAAAAACAAATTCGCTTGCGGCTTTTTTTGCTCCATCAAGGATTGGAATATTTTTAGAATCAATTATGGCAGAATATTTATCGCCAAGCATTTCTGACAAGTGTCCCATAAAAGAAAAACCGGTAACATCAGTAGCTGAGCTTATCCTATATTTTTCCAAAATCTCCTTGGCATATTTGTTTAAAAATATCATAGAAGAAATGGCCTTATCCATTTCTTTTTGTCCAAGAATATCAATCCCGTAGGCGTTTGTAACTAAAGTTACCCCCAAAGGCTTGGTTAAAATCAAAATATCTTTTTCGTTTGGCGTATTATTTTTCCAAACTTTATCAATATCGACTTTTCCCGTTACAGAAAGTCCGTATTTTATTTTTGGATCATGAATTGAATGACCGCCTACAAGAGATGCACCAGCTTCTATAACCTTGCTTGCACCACCTTGGAGAATTTTTTTCAAAATATTTATATTTTCATCTTCAGGAAACAAAACAATATTTAGCCCACAAATTGGTTCTGCTCCCATAGCATAAATATCTGATAGGGCATTTGCCGCAGCGATTTGTCCAAAAATATATGGGTCAGAAACCATCGGCGGGAAAAAATCTAGGGTAGATACAATTCCATTATTTTTATCAACTCTTACAAGAGCACAATCATCCATGGTATCGTATCCAATCAAAACATCATCTCTTTTAAAATTTTTAATAGAAGATAAAGTTTCGCCTAGACTTTCTTGGGGGATTTTCGCATTACAACCCCCACAAACTTCTAGTTCTATATTAGACATATCTTCCTTCTTTCTATAAATTATTGAATTTTAAAGAATATATTTAAATTATACTATAGGAAAAATTTAATGAAAGAAAAAATTTAAATAGAAATTTTTCAAAAAATTTCGTAGCAAAATAAAAATTTAAAATAGAAAAATAATAAAAAATAAAAATTTAAAAAATTTTTTGAAAACATTTTTAAAAAGTATTGCATTTTGATGTGTGATATGTTACTATAATACCAGAAGAAGTTCTAGAAAGGAGAAAAGATTGAAAGAGAGTTTTAATATAGTTTTAAATGAAAGAAATTTGGAAGATTTAGCTGATTTAAGTTTTATTAATGAAGAAGAATCTTCAAAAGCTCAAAAATTTCATGCGAGCTTTCCCCAATATTCTGTAACACCATTAAAAAGATTAAACAATCTTGCAGATTTATTTGGTGTGGAGGATATATTTGTCAAAGACGAGTCATTAAGATTTGGTCTCAATGCTTTTAAAGTTTTGGGAGGATCTTATGCTATGGCAAAATACATAGCCCAAAAACTTGATATGGATTTAGATGATCTACCTTATGAGAAATTGATTTCTCCTGAAATCAAAGAAAAATTAGGCAAGGTAACTTTTATTACAGCAACTGATGGAAATCATGGTAGAGGAGTTGCTTGGACAAGCCAACAATTAGAACAAGATTGTGTGGTTTTGATGCCTGATGGATCAGCTCTTGAAAGAAGAGATAATATCAGAAAAACTGGCGCTAAATGTGACATTATGGATGGACTTAACTACGATGCTTGCGTAAGACTTGCCAATAAATATGCTGAAGAAAAAGGCTATATTATGGTTCAAGATACAGCTTGGGAAGGATATGAAGAAATTCCTACATGGATTATTCAAGGATATTCAACTCTTGCAAAAGAAGCATCTGATCAATTAAAAGAAGCAGGCAAAAAACCAACTCACATATTCTTACAAGCAGGAGTAGGCTCTTTTGCAACTGGAGTAACAGGATTTTTCTCAGACGAATTTAAGGGAAGTGAGAAACCTTTTATAGGACTAATCGAACCAGAAAAAGCAAATTGTAACTACCTAACAGCAAAAATAAACGATGGCAAAATCCACAACGTTGAAGGCGAAATGAATACAATCATGGCAGGACTTGCTTGTGGAGAACCAGTTACTGTTGGATACCCAATTTTAAAATCTTACGTTGACGCATTTTTATCAGTTCCAGATAGTTCGGCTGCAAGAGGAATGAGAATTTTGGGAAATCCAATTGGAGAAGATGAGAGAGTTATATCTGGAGAATCTGGAGCAGCAACTGTTGGAGCTGTTAGTGAAATTTTACAAAGAGAAGATTTAAAAGATATAAAAGAAAAATTAAAATTAGATGAAAATTCAGTAATTTTATTTATCTCAACAGAAGGCGATACAGACTTCGAACACTACAGAAAAGTAGTTTGGGATGGATATTATACAAACGATGAAAAATTTGAATATAAAAAAATAATTAGATAGGAGAAAAAATTAATGACACAAGATATTAACAAATTATTAGAAAAATTAGAAGGCTTAGATTTTGAAAACTTATACCACGATGACTTTTTCCACACATGGGATAAATCACAAGATGAACTTGAAGCAATTTTTACAGTTGCTGATACATTAAGAGCAATGAGAGAAAAAAATATTTCTCCAAAAATCTTTGATTCAGGACTTGCTATTTCATTATTTAGAGATAATTCAACAAGAACAAGATTTTCATACGCATCAGCTGCAAATATGCTAGGACTTGAAGTTCAAGACTTAGACGAAGGAAAATCACAACAAGCTCACGGTGAAACTGTAAAAGAAACAGCTAACATGATTTCATTTATGGCTGATACAGTTGGAATAAGAGATGATATGTATATAGGCAAAGGCTACAAATATATGAAAGACTTTGCTGAATATGTACAAGAAGGATATGATCACGGCGTTCTTGAACAAAGACCACACCTTGTAAATCTTCAATGCGATATTGACCATCCAACTCAAGCTATGGCAGATTTACTTCACGTAATTCACGAATTTGGTGGAATTGAAAATCTTAAAGGTAAAAAAGTTGCTATGACTTGGGCTTATTCTCCATCTTATGGTAAACCACTTTCAGTTCCTCAAGGAATTTCAGGTTTATTTACAAGATTTGGAATGGATGTAGTTTTAGCTCATCCAGAAGGATATGAAATAATGCCAGAAGTTGAAGAAATTGCAGAAGAAAATGCTAAAAAATACGGCGGAAGCTTTACAAAAACAAATTCAATGGAAGAAGCTTTCAAAGATGCTGATATAGTTTATCCAAAATCTTGGGCACCATTTGCAGCTATGGAAGAAAGAACAGACCTTTATGCAAAAGGAGATCAAAAAGGAATTGATGAGCTTGAACAAAGACTTCTTGAACAAAACAAAGAACACATGGATTGGGCTTGTACAGAAGAAATGATGAAACTTACAAAAGATGGTAAAGCTTTATACATGCACTGTCTTCCAGCAGATATAACAGGACTTTCATGTGAAGATGGAGAAGTTGATGAATCTGTATTTGATAGATATAGAGATCCACTTTACAAAGAAGCAAGCTTTAAACCATATATAATTGCTGCAATGATCTTCTTACAAAAAGTTAAAGATCCTAAAGCTACAATTGAAAAATTAATTGAAGCTAACAAAGAAAGATTAGTTGACAAAGAAGACGAAAATAAATAAGAATTTTAAAATTTAAAAGGAGATTTAAATGACAGAAATTAATTATGATTTAGTAAAAGAAACTGCTCAAAATTATTCAGAAGATATGAATGCTTTCTTGAGAGATTTAATTTTAAAACATGGTGAATCTTGCGAAGAAGGCGATAAATCAAAAAGAATAAAAGAAGAAATGGAAAAACTAGGCTTTGATAAAGCTTGGATTGATGGTCAAGGAAATGTACTTGGCGAAATGGGTAAAGGCGAAAAACAAATCGCATTTGATGCTCACATTGATACAGTAGGAATCGGAAATATTGATAACTGGGAATTTGATCCATACGAAGGATTTGAAGATGAAAATTTAATTGGTGGCCGTGGTGGCTCAGACCAATTAGGTGGAATCGTATCTGCAGTTTATGGCGCAAAAATCATGAAAGATTTAGGATTCTTAAATGATAAATATAGAGTTTTAGTTACAGGAACAGTTCAAGAAGAAGACTGTGATGGAAACTGCTGGTTATATATGATTGAAGAAGAAGGAATCAAACCAGAATTTGTAGTTTCAACAGAACCAACAGACGGTGGAATCTACAGAGGACAAAGAGGAAGAATGGAAATTCGTGTAGAAGTTAAAGGAGTTTCTTGCCACGGTTCAGCTCCAGAAAGAGGAGACAACGCAATTTATAAAATGGCAAAAATCCTTAACGAAATCGAACAATTAAACGAAAATCCAGCAGACGATTCAGTAGAAATAAAAGGTCTTGTAAAAATGCTTGACGAAAAATACAATCCTGAATACAAAGAAGCAAACTTTTTAGGACGTGGAACAGTTACAACAAGCCAAATTTTCTATACTTCTCCATCAAGATGTGCAGTTGCAGATTCATGTGCAATTTCACTTGATAGAAGAATGACAGCTGGAGAAACATGGCAATCTTGTATAAAAGAAATTGAAGACCTACCTTCAGCTAAAAAATTCGGCGCAAAAGTTACAATGTATGATTACGAAAGACCATCATGGACTGGCGTAAGCAAAAAACAAGAATGCTATTTCCCAACATGGGTACTTCCAGAAGATCACGAAGTAACAAAAGCATTAGAAAGAGCATACAAAGGTCTTTATGGAGATAAGAGAATTGCTCCAAATGTAGAAAAAGAAATTGAAAAGAGAAAAGATTTACCATTAACAGATAAATGGACATTCTCAACAAACGGTGTTGCTATAATGGGAAGACACAATATTCCAGTAATAGGATTTGGACCAGGAGCAGAAGATCAAGCTCACGCACCAAACGAAGTTACATTCAAACAAGACTTAGTAACTTGTGCAGCAACATACGCAGTTCTTCCACTTGAATATATAAAATAAATTAAAAATATCAAGAAAGGTTTAAGCCTTTCTTGATATAAATTTTATAGATTTTTATAAATTTGACTTTAAAATAGCAAAATAAATAATCAGTTTTTATAAAAATAAAATAAGTCATTTGCACTTTTTTGGCGGAAGACTTTCTTATAAAAAATTGCTTATTTTAAAATATACTAGAAGAATTAAAAAGAGAGGGAAGTTCTCCTACCCTCATCTTTATAAATTTTTCAAAAAAATTATAGAAAAAGAAAACGCTATTTTGGTCGGTTTGGAAAATAAAAACCCATAAAAAAGGAGTAAAAAATGAGTGAATTTATGAGACCTATACCTTTTAAAGACCTAATGGATTGGGCTTTGGAAGAATATAAGAATGAAGGTTCTATTTTTGGAATTAAAAAAGAAAAATTCTACAAAAATGAATCAGGAAAAATGTTAAAAACTGTATTTGGCGATGAGATTTCATCAGCAGTAGGCCCTGCAGCAGGTCCTCAATCTCAACTTGCCCAAAATATTCTAGCATCCTATATTGCAGGAGCAAGATTTATTGAATTAAAAACAGTTCAAAAACTTGATGGAGTAGATATACAAAAAGCTGTTGCAAAGCCATGTATAAATTCGGAAGATGAATGTTATAACTGTGAATGGTCAACAGAGCTTACAGTAAAAGAAGCTTACAATGAATATGTAAAAGCATATTTTGCAATTATTGCTTTGGCGAAAGAATTAAATATTTCTGATAAAAAAGATTTTGCTTACAATATGTCAGTAGGTTATGATCTTGAAGGAATAAAATCTGAAAAAATTGATACATATATTGAAAATTTAAGAAATGCTAAAGACACAGAAGTATTTAAAGAATGTAAATTATATCTTGAAGAAAATATCGATAAATTTTCAAAATTTGATAAAAAAGATTTAGAAAAAATCAGCACAAATATTTGTGATTCTATAACACTTTCAACCCTTCACGGTTGTCCTGCAGAAGAAATTGAAAAAATTGCATCATATCTAATAGATGAAAAGAAAATATCTACATTTATAAAATGTAATCCAACTATGTTAGGTTACGAATATGCAAGAAAAACTCTTGATGACATGGGCTTTGATTATATTTCTTTTACAGATTTCCATTTCAAAGATGACCTTCAATACGAAGATGCAGTTGTTATGATTGAAAGATTATTAGATCTTGCAAAGAAAAATGATCAAAATTTGATGGCAAACTTCCAATGTCATATTCTGGTGGTGCTGATGCTAGAAATATTAAAGAAATTTTTGAAGCTTTAGGTCAACCAATTACAGTTGCGACAACAATTCTTAAACCAGGTGGATATTTAAGATTTAACCAATTGGCAAAAGAAACTGAAGATTTATTAAGTGATAAACTTCATGATGTTAATGTTGAAAAAACTATAAAACTTAGAGATAAAATAATAAACGAATGGGTTAATAATAAATTATATAGGGAAAAAGTTGGTTCAAGAAAAACAAATTCACCTCTTCCACTTACAGACTGCTTTAAGGCTCCTTGTAAGGATGGAGGTTGTCCAATTGAACAACAAATTCCTGAATATTTGCAATTAGTTGCTGAATGTGAATACGATAAGGCGATTGAAGTTATTGCGATGGACAATACTGCACCAACAATTCTTGGAAAACTTTGCGCACATTATTGTCAAGATCATTGTACAAGAGTTGACTATGAAAAGAGCCTTCAAATAAGAGATATGAAACTTATAGCAGCTGATAAGGCTCAAGATAAGTTTGTAGAAAATATTAAAGAATCAGAAATAAAATCAGACAAAAAAGTTCTTGTTATAGGAGCAGGTCCTGGTGGAATTGCTGCAGCATCTTATTTAAGAAGAAATGGAATGGACGTTACAGTAAGAGAAAAATTGTCAAAACCTTACGGAATTGTAAGCCATGTTATTCCTAAATTTAGAATTTCTGATGAACAAATCGAAAGAGATTACCAAATCGCTGTAAAACAAGGCGTAAAATTTGTTTTTGATTCCGAAGTAACAGAATCTTACGAAGAATTGAAAAAAGATTATGATTATATAATTGCAGCAACAGGTGCTTGGGAGAAAGGAAGATCTCCAGTAAAAGAAGGAAGCGAAAATATCCTTGATGCTCTTGATTTCTTATGGGATGTAAGAATGAATGGCAAGGCAAATGTTGGTAAAAAAGTTGCAGTTGTAGGTGCAGGAGATGTAGCTATGGATTGTACAAGAACTGCAGCAAGACTTGATGGAGTTGAAAGCGTAGCCTTAGTTTACAGAAGAACAGAAGCTTACATGCCTGCAACTCAAGAAGAAGTAAATGATGTAAAAGAAGAAGGACACAAGATTTATGAATTAGTAGCTCCTTATTCTTATGACGGAAAAGTTTTAAAATGCGAAAAAATGGAACTTGGGGAATTTGATGAATCTGGAAGAAGATCAATCAATTCAACAGGAGAAAAACTTGATCTTGAATTTGATACAGTAATTGGTGCAACAGGTGCAAGAGTAGATACAAGCGCATTCGAAGAAAATAATATTAATTTAGATGATTGGGGAAATGTAAAAACTACAGAAAATTACGAAACAAATATCGACAATGTTTATGTAATTGGAGATTGTAGAGCTGGAGCAAGCACTATTGTAAAAGCAATGGGAGAAGCAAAAGCAGTTTGTCTTGATATTTTAGCAAAAGAAAATCTAGAAAATGATTTTGAAAAATTTGAAGTTAAAGAACAAAACAAAATAATTTTTGAAAAAAGAGGAAGACTTCAAGAAAAAATCCAAGGCAAAAACGAAGGTTACAGATGTCTAAAATGTAATCAAATTTGTGAAATGTGTACAGAAGTTTGTCCAAACAGAGCAAACGTGGCTATAAAGGTTGATGGATTTAATAATCTTCATCAAATAATCCACTTAGATGGAATGTGTAATGAATGTGGAAACTGTGGATTCTATTGCCCACACGCAGGACGTCCTTACAAAGATAAACTTACAGTATTTTGGACAAAAGAAGACTTTGATGATTCAACAAATACAGGTTTCTTAAAAGATGGTAATAAATATTTAGTTAGACTTGAAAATGGCAAAGTGATTGAAACAGAAAACTTAGACGATTTGTCAGAAAATATGCAAAAATTAATAAAAGCTATCGAAGAAAACTATGCTTACTATATAAAGCCAAGTGAAATTTTAAATTCATAAGGAGATAAGATGATATTATCAAATTGCCTAATAATTACAAATGATGAAAATAATAATTTTTATGAAAACGGCGCAGTTTTAATCAAGGACAAATTAATAGAAGATGTTGGAGAAAATCAGGATATTTTAAAAAAATATCCTGATGAAGAAGTGATTGATTTAAAAGGAAAACTTCTTATGCCAGGAATGATTTGTGCTCACTCACATATTTACTCAGCTTATGCAAGAGGAATGGCAGTTTCAAAACCAACAGATAATTTCTTTAATGTTTTAGAAAATTTGTGGTGGTCTCTTGATAGGGAGCTTACAACAGAAGATGTAAGATTAAATGCCCTAACAACTTATATGGAATCAATAGCTAATGGAGTTACAACAGTAATTGATCACCATTCAGGACCAAATTCTGTAGAAAATTCTCTATTTACTCTTGGAGAAGCTGCAAAAGAAGTAGGAATTAGAACAAATCTTTGCTACGAACTTTCAGATCGTGATGGAGCTGAAATTAGAGATAAAGAAATAAAAGAAAACGTGGATTGGATTAAATATTCTCAAAAAGAAAATGATGATATGCTAAGAGGATTATTTGGACTTCACGCATCTTTTACTCTTTCAGATGAGTCATTAGAAAAAGCTCTTGATGCAATGGATGGAGTTTATAATGGCTTCCACGTTCACGTTGCAGAAGGAATCGAAGACCAATGGGATTGTCAAAGAAAATATGGCAAAAGAATTGTAGAAAGATTAAATGATTTTGGCATAATAAATGAAAATTCCTTAGCTATCCACTGTGTTCATATAAACGGAAGAGAAATGGATATATTAAAGAAAAATAATACTCCAGTAATTTTCAATCCAGAATCAAATATGAACAACGCAGTAGGAGTTCCTCCAGTAAATAGTTGGAAATGCAATTTAAAAATAACCCTGACATAGTTTCACATTTCCTAAACAATGAAGTAGGAAGAATTAAAAAGGGAGCTTATGCAGATTTAATTACAATAAATTACGATCCATACACACCAATTAACAAAGATAATTGGGGCGGACATAGTTTATTTGGTTTAACAGGAAGACTTGTAAACGATACAATTATAAATGGAAAATTTGTAATGAAAGATAAAATAATTACAACAGTCGACCAAGCCAAAATCCATGCAGATTCAAGACAAAGAGCTGCAAAAGTTTGGAAAAATCTTTAAAATTTATTAAGCTAGTTTATTTTTTAAACTAGCTTAATAAATAAAATTCTTATTTAAATATTTTGTGAAATCATTTTAAATATATAAGAAAATTTTTTTATCAATTTATTTGTTTAAATTACAAGTAAATGTATCATATTATTGGAGTTTAAAAAATTCTAATATAGGATATAGAAAAAAATTATATCAAAATAAAAAGGAGATGAGATGGAAAAAAAAGAAAAAAACACAAACACTTCCTTGTTTGACATGGATGCAAATCCGAGTTTTAAAAGGAGTTTGCCAATAGCCCTTCAACATTTATTGGCAATGATAGTAGGTAATACACTTCCGGCAATCGTTCTTACAGGGCAATTAGCAAATACAGAATTTGCAGTGTCAGCTCAAGATGCAGTTTATTTAATTCAAGCTGGAATGTTTGTAGCAGCAATCGCGACATTTTTGCAATTATATCCAGTTTTTAAAGTTGGGGCAAAACTTCCAGTAATTATGGGAGTAAGTTTTGCCTATATTCCAGTTTTAACATCAATAGGTTTAAAATATGGATTGGGAGCAGTTTATGGAGCTCAATTGGTCGGTGGTGTCGTAGCATTTATAGTTGGAATGAACATAAAAAGAATTTATAAATTTTTCCCACCAATGGTTTCAGGAACAGTAGTTTTAACAATTGGACTTTCACTTTATTCAGTTGCCTTAAATTATATGGCAGGAGGAAATGGAAATCCGAACCAAGGAGATTTGGTTTATTGGGGTGTAGCATTTTTAACTTTAGCAGTAACTCTTTGCTGTAATATGTTTGGAAAAGGAATTATAAAACTTGCAGCTATTTTAATAGGAATTGGCGTTGGATATGTTGCATCAATATTTTTTGGAATAGTTAATTTTGATGGAGTTAAAGAAGCAGCTTGGATAACTCTACCAAGAATTATGCCATTTAAATTAGAATTTCCAATTGATGCAGTAATTACAATGTCAGTAATGTTTGTTGTAAATTCAATTCAAGCTGTAGGAGATTTATCTTCAACAACAGCTGGAGGACTTAATAGAGTCCCAACAGCAGATGAGCTTGAAGGAGGAATTAAAGCAAACGGACTTGCTTCAGTGATTGGTTCATTGATTGGTGGAATGCCAACAGCAACTTACAGCCAAAACGTAGGAATAGTTTCGCTAACAAAAGTTGTTGCAAGAAAAGTTTTTGCAATCACAGCAAGCCTTATTCTTGTTGCAGGATTTATTCCAAAATTTGGAGCTTTGATGCTTTCAGTTCCACAAGCAGTTATTGGTGGTGCAACAATTACAGTTTTTGCACAAATAACAATGAGCGGAATGAAATTAATAATGTCAGACGAAATGAGCTCAAGAAATGTAACCATTGTAGGACTTGGAATAGCACTTGGAATGGGAATTGTTCAATTAGGCGATCAAGCTTTATCACAATTTCCAGAATGGTTTAGAATGGTATTTACATCATCACCTGTAGTTTTAGCAACTTTAGTAGTTTTCTTACTAAATATAATAATGCCAAAGAAAACTATAGCAGAAGAAGAAGCTGAAAGAAAGGCGATGGATGATAAATAAAAATAATTTTGTTTTAAAAATAAAATTATTATAAGGGGAGTTTTAAAATAGCTCCCTTCCTTACGGAAAAAAAATAAAATAAAAGAGAAGGAAAATTTTTATGGAAAAAGAAAAAAAATTTAGCGGACTTTTTAGTTTCGACGGAGAGGTAACTACAAAAGAGGCGTTGCCACTTGCCTTTCAACACGTTGTAGCAATGATTGCAAGTTGTATTACACCACCAATAATGCTTGCAGGAGCAAGTGGACTTTCACCAAAAGATACAATGATTTTAATTCAAATTGCCCTTATAGGCTCAGCACTTACAACTTTATTGATGATTTATCCAATTAAAATTATAGGATCAAGACTTCCTATGATATTTGGGGTTTCATTTGCGTATGTACCTACAATGATTGGACTTGCCAATCAATTTGGAGCTCGAGGCCCTGTTGAAGTTGTTGCCATAGTATTGGGAGCGCAAATCGTTGGTGGAATTTGTTCAATACTTTTTGGACTAGGATTAAAATACATAATGCCACTTTTCCCACCACTTGTTTCAGGAACAGTAGTTTTAGTAATAGGACTTTCACTTTATCCTGTAGCTATGAATTATATGGGAGGAGCAGGAAGCGTAGAAGTTGCAGGCTGGGGAGCTTGGCAAAATTGGTTAGTCGGAGGAATAACTTTAATATTAGGACTTGGATTTACACATTTTGGAAAAGGAATGTTTAAACTTGCAAATGTATTATTTGCTATGATTATTGGATTCATAGTATCAATGTTTTTTGGAATGGTAGATTTTTCTCCAGTAAAAGAAGCAGGTTGGATTTCAGTTGTAGAACCATTTCACTTTGGAATTGCTTTTGAGCCATCAGCAATAATTTCAATTACAATTATTTTTATAGTAACAGCAATTGAAGGAATAGGAGATATGACTTCAACAACAGTAGGTGGTATGGATAGGATTCCTACACCAAAAGAATTAAGAGGTGGAATTGTTGGATATGGTGTTGCAAACTTAGTTGGAGCGATTTTTGGATGTCTTCCAACAGCTACATTTTCACAAAATGCAGGAATAGTTTCAATAAATAAGGTAGTAAATAAAAAAGTATTTACTCTCGCATCTTTGATAATTTTAGTATCAGGACTTGTTCCAAAATTATCATCAATTCTTACAACAATTCCTTATCCAGTTTTGGGAGGGGCAACACTTTCAATTTTTGCTGCTATAACAATGAACGGAATTAGAATGATCGCAAGCCAACCTCTAAGTGCAAGAAACACTTCAATAGTTGGAGTTTCTGTAGCTCTTGGTGTTGGATTTACTTCAGTAGTTGCAAGCGCACAAAATGCTGGCGTTTTCTTTATGCCAGAAGAATTAACAGTAGCAATCGGATCATCACCAGTTGTACTTGCAGCAATTTCTGCAGTTTTAATGAACTTAATTATTCCAGAAAAAGAAGAAGATAAAGCAAAAGAAGATTCTTTAGCAAATCTTGAACTAGAAGAATTAGAAGAAGAATAAAATTTAAAAAGTCTAAAATTTTCATCAGAGAATAGATGAAGATTTTAGGCTTTATTTTTTTGAAATATTTAATAAATTAAAAATACAAATTTATTAATGTAATGATTAGCAAATACTAAAATCAAAACTTACTAAAGTAAGAACAAATAAATATTATAATTGTGACTTAGCTACATTTTTTCAATTTAATATTAGAAATAAAGCAAAAAATTAAATATTAAATTGAATTTAAAAATTTTTTAGTTAATTATGGTTTTTAATTTTATAGTGTAATTTTGAATGGATTTTTAAATTTAAAATCAAAGAAATTTTTCCTTATGATAGTATTTTCATCGCGTTTTTATTAATTTATCAACAGTTTTATTTTTTAAATTTAAAAGCGAATATTTTTATGATATTTTTTCTTAAGAATTTGAATATTTTGTAAATAGCAAAATTAAAAAATAATTTTTTGTTTTTTAAAAAATTTGCTTAAAAACCTTGAAAACGATTAGTATTTTGTGGTAATATATTATATACAAAATACAATAGTAATGTAAATGTACATAAATGAAAAATGCTTTGAAACATTTTAGGAGGTTAAAATGTATGTAGGAAAAAGTGTTAAAAGAGTAGATGCGTACGATAAAGTAACTGGTCATGCAAAATATACAGAAGACCTTATTATGAAGGGAGCTTATGTTGCTAAAGTTTTGCATTCAACAATCGGTCATGGAAAGGTTATCTCAATTGATACTAAAAAGGCTGAAGAGGTTGAGGGAGTTGTAAAAATTATTACTTGTTTTGATGTTCCAAAACATTCTTTCCCAACTGCAGGTCACCCTTGGTCAACTGACAAAGGCCACCAAGATGTTGCTGATAGAAGACTTCTAAATGAACATGTTAGATATTATGGCGACGATGTGGCTGTTGTTATTTCAGAAAATGAAGTTTCTGCAAGTCAGGCTTTGAAATTAATTGAAGTTGAATATGAAGAATATGAAGTTGTTTTGGATCCTATTGAATCTATGAATAATGGATTAAGACCAATTCACGATGAATTTCCTGACAATATTTTAGGTCATACTAAAAATCACAGAGGAAATTATGAAGAGGCTATAAAAGAAGAAGGCCTTACAAAAGTTGAAGGCTGGTACGAAACTCCAATCGTTCAACATTCTCATATCGAAAATGGAATTGCTTGTGCTTATGAAGAGCAAGGAAAAATTGTTGTTATTGCTTCAACTCAAATTCCTCACATTGTAAGACGTGTTTGCGGTCAAGCTTTGGGAATTGGCTGGGGAAAAATTAGAATTGTAAAACCATATATTGGTGGAGGTTTTGGTAACAAACAAGATGCTTTGTATGAACCATTAGCAGCTTATCTTACAACTCAAGTTGGAGGTCATCCTGTAAAACTTGATACAAGTAGGGAAGAAACTTTTGTTTCAACAAGAACAAGACACTCACAAAAACTTCATATTATTTCTTATGTAAGAGCTGATGGAACTTTTGCTGCAAGAAAATTGGAATTATTTTCTAACAACGGTGCTTATGCATCTCACGGTCATTCTATTGCTGCAAAGGGAACAAATTGTTTCCATCAATTATATCCTTGCGATAATACTCAAGCTGATGGTTATACTGTTTATACAAATCTTCCAACAGCAGGAGCTATGAGAGGATATGGAATTCCACAAACTATGTTTGCTTTTGAATCTCATCTTGATGATGTTGCAAAAGCTATGAATATGGATCCTTTGGAATTGAGAATTCAAAATATAATGCCAAAAGGATTTGTTGATGGTTTCTCAAGAAATGAAAATTATTATGATTCATTTAGAGAAGCAATGGCAGTTGGTAGAAAAGCAATTGACTATGATAAAAAGAAAGAAGAATATAAAAATCAAACTGGAAATATAAGAAGAGGAATAGGACTTGCAACATTTTGGTATAACACAGCAGTTTATCCAATTTCTCTAGAATCTTCTTCTTGTAGAATGGTTTTAAACCAAGACGGTTCAGTTCAAATGCAACTTGGAGAAACTGAAATTGGACAAGGTGGAGATACAGCATTTTCACAAATGGCAGCAGATGCTATTGGTGTAAAAATGGAAGATGTTCATATAGTTTCAACTCAAGATACAGATGTAACTCCATTTGGTTTGGGAGCTTATGCTTCAAGACAAACTTTTGTTTCAAGTTTTTCTATTACAAATACTGCTAGAGTATTTAAAGAAAAAATATTAGATAGGGCAAGTAAAATTTTGGAATATACTCCACACAATCTTGATCTTGTAGATAGTATGATAATAAATAAAATAACTAATAAACCATTATTGTCTTTAGGAGAACTTGCAACAGAAGCCTTGTATGATACTCGTGATAGTGAACATATTTCTGCTGAAGAAACTTATACAATAAGAAATAATGCTTTCTCATTTGGTTGTTCATTTGCAGAAGTTGAAGTTGATATTTCACTTGGAAAAGTTAAACTTCTAAGACTTATAAATGTTCACGATTGTGGTAGACTTATAAATCCTAGACTTGCTGAAGCTCAAGCTCATGGCGGAATGAGTATGGCAGTAGGTTATGCTTTATCAGAAGAATTAAAATATAATGATAAGGGACAAATTTTAAATAATAACCTTCTTGATTATAAATTATCAACAACAATGGATCATCCACACTTTGAAGTTTACTTTATAGAAAATCCATCACCAGTTTCACCATTTAATACAAAATCACTTGGTGAACCACCAACTTGTTCTCCAGCTCCAGCAATAAGAAATGCAATTTTAAATGCAACAGGAGTACAAGTTAATAAATGTCCAATGACACCACACGTTTTGTTCCCACTTTTCAAAGAAGCTGGACTAATTGAAAATGATTACGAACAAGATATGGAATATGATGCTTAAAGGAGAAAAATTATGTATGATGTAAAAAGAATTTATGAAGCCTATACAATCGATGAGGCAATACAATTAAAAAAAGAACATCCTGAAGCAAGATATATAGCTGGTGGTTCTGATGTTTTGGTAAAAATTAGAGAAGGAAAAATGGCAGGCCTTGAGCTTATTTCACTTTATCTTATAGATGAGCTTAGGGGAGTTAGCATGGAGGAAGATGGAACAATTAGAATTGGTTCATTGACAAGCTTTACTCACATTACAAATGATCCAATAATTCAAAAATATATAAATACTTTGGGAGAAGCAGTTGACACTGCAGGTGGTCCTCAACTTAGAAATATTGCAACAATTGGTGGAAATATTTGTAACGCAGCTCCATCAGCAGATTCTTGTACAACAGTTATGGCTTATGATGCAATAATTGAATTAAAAGGCGAAAATGGCTACAGGGAAGTTCCTGTAAAAGATTTTTATATAAAATATGCAACAGTTGATATAAGAGAAACTGAAATTGTTACAGCAATAAAAATTAAAAAAGAATCCTACGAAAATCATTACGGACACTATTTTAAATATGCAATGAGAAATGCTATGGATATAGCAACATCAACAGCATCAGCAAATGTAAAATTTGATGAAAATAATAAAGTAGAAGAAGTAAGAGTATCTTATGGAGTTGCAGCTGCAATTCCAGTTAGAGCTTTTGAAGCAGAAAAAACTTTGCTAGGAAGAGAGCTTACAGATAATAATATAAATGTATTTGCAAAAAAAGCCCTAGATGAATTATCTCCAAGAGATTCATGGAGAGCATCAAAAGCTTTAAGAACACAAATACTTTACGAAATAACCACAAGATGTTTAAAAGAAATTAGAAAAAAACATGAGGAGGGATTAAATGCATAGCAGAGAATATGGACCATACGGCCCAAAACCAGAAGAAAAACTACATTACGAACCTCAATATAAAATTGTAAAATGTAGAATTAATGGAATCAGGGTTACAAAAATGGTTGATGTGAGAGCATCACTTACAGATTTTTTGAGAAATGAATTTGCCCTTACAAGTGTAAAAAAAGGATGCGAAGTTGGAGAATGTGGAGCTTGTGCAGTTTTAATTGACGGCGAAAGCTTTAACTCATGTATTTATCTTGCAATTTGGGCAGAAGGAAAAGATATTTGGACAACAGAAGGCCTAACAGCATCTGATGGTTCACTTTCAATTATCCAACAAGCCTTTGTAGATGAAGCAGCAGTTCAATGTGGTTTTTGTACACCAGGCTTTATAGTTTCTGCAACAGAAATAATTTCAAGAGGAAAATATTACACAATTGATGAGCTAAGAAAAGAATTGGCAAATCACATGTGTAGATGTACAGGTTACGAAAATATTTTAATAGCAGTACAAAAAGCAAATAATATTGAAAATGGTTTTGAAGAAATAGAAGAACATGTAGTAAATCAAATCAAAGAAGAAGATAAAAAAGATTATATGTAAAAAGCAGGTGAAGGCGTGTCTATATTGATTAAAAATGGAACGGTAGTTCTAGATGAAAAAATAGAAAATTTAGATATTTATATAGAAGATGAAAAAATCCAAAAAATTGGCAAAAATTTAAACCTAAGTGCTGAAAAAATTATTGATGCCAAAGATAAAATAGTTACGGCAGGTGGAGTAGACGTTCACACCCACATGTCTTTGGATTTGGGAAAATTTGTTGCTTGTGATGATTTTTATACAGGAACAAAAGCAGCAAGTTATGGAGCTACAACTACCATTTGTGATCATATAGGAGCCTTAGAAAAAGGAGCAAGCCTTCACAAATTAATCGACCATTATCACGATATTGCAGACGGAAAAGCTGTTATAGATTATTCTTTTCACGGAGCAATGTATGAAGTAAATGATGAATTGATAGAAGAAATAGAGGAGTTGATGGATGAGGGAATCCCATCCATCAAAATCTATTCAACTTATGCAGGAAAACTTGAAGATGATGAAATACTAAGAGTTTTGAAAAAAGCAAAAGAAGTTGGAACAATAGTTTGTGTTCATTGTGAAAACGATGGGCTCATAAAAGAATTGAGAAAAGAGGCGATAGAAGCTGGTAATCTTTCTCCAAAATACCATGCCCTTACAAGACCAAATGAAAGCGAAGCAGAAACAATAAATAGACTTGCCTACCTTTCAAAAGTAGCAGGAGATCCAAAATTATATATAGTTCACACATCAACCAAAGAAGGACTTGATGAAATAAAAGCAGCAAGAGCCAGAGGACTTAAAAATATTTATTGCGAAACCTGCACCCAATATTTAACTTATGATGAAAGTAAATATATGGATAATCCAAACGAAGAAGCAGTTAAATATATCTGCGCACCTCCTCTTAGAAAAAAATCAGACATTGAAGCCTTGTGGGAGGGAATTAAAAATGGAGATGTGGATGTAATAGCAACTGATCATTGTCCATTTATATATGAAAGCGAAAAAAAACCTTACGCTGATGATTTTACACAAGCACCAGGAGGAATTCCTGGAGTTGAAGAAAGAATGGAAGTGGTTTTAACTGAAGGCTTAAAAAGAAATATTCCATTAAGTAAATTGACAAATCTTTTGTGCAAAAATCCAGCAGAAATTTTTGGATTTTCAAATAAAAAAGGAAGTATAAAAGAAAAAAAGGACGCAGACATAGGGATATTTTCCAAAAATTCCTACACAATAACACAAGAAAACAGACATTCCAAATGTGATTATACAAGCTATGAAGGATACAAAACAGATGTAAAAGTTGATACAGTAATAGCAAAAGGAAAAATTATTTTGGATAAAAATGGATATTATGGAAAAAAAGGCATGGGCAAATTTATAAAAAGAAAATTAGATAAGGAAATATGATGACAAATAAAGATACGATTTTAATAGGAAAAAAAATAGAAGGACAGGATCCCTTTATTATAAAAGTTAATGGGAAAACTTATGAAACATACGAAGATAAATCTTTATTAAGATTTCTTAGAGATGACTTAAAATTATTTTCTGTTAAAGATGGTTGTAGTCAAGGAGCTTGTGGAACTTGTACAGTTATAGTTGGAGATATTCACAAAAAATCTTGTATAGTTAGGCTATCAAAATTAAATGGAGAAGAAATTATAAC
>QWCE01003273.1_pt1 | contig 19746 bp, 18 predicted proteins | sample 1972531 | NCBI WGS metagenome assembly QWCE01 (sample SAMN09866716, study PRJNA288562) | Human gut metagenome isolate term4_stool, whole genome shotgun sequencing... | reverse complement strand
ATGAATCCCGCATCCGTATGTCGGACTGTGACCCGGCGACCGCAGGCATCGGTGAGTGTCGCAAGCACGCCATTCTCATAGGAAAGGCGGATGCTCCTGCCATCCAAGTCGGTAACAGAAGTCAGCAGATAGGAGTTGGCAGCATGATTGAAATATTCAAAATTATAGAAAAATCTCTTCTCTAAATCATACACCTCATATCCCTTGAGGCGTTTACGAAGTTCTAATCTGTTGATTCGACAGAAATCAACTTCACCTTCTTCTACATAGTCAAAACCACATATTCTTCCATCCGCAAGTAGCAACCCAATACATTGTGCTATTGGATATAGGAAGAGTCTCATATCTGCAAGACTATGGACACCAATACCCAAAGCCCCCTTAAAGTTGCTGTCGGAATGGTACACACGTTTCCATTCCAAAGGTAATGCTCCGGGAAAGGAAAAGTCCACTCCTTCATACAGCACTGAACCTGTAACAAGATTTACCGGCTCAAAACCATAAAAAGATAACTCTTTTTTTAGACTTTGGGTAAAATGTAGCATTCCTAAATTATTTTATTGCAACAAAACAACTCTATAAGATGTATGAGAACCATTTTATTAAGTGAGTTTTGGAAAGAACATCCCTTAGTTTCCTTGCATCAAAAAATACAATGGAGCATTAAGGCTGCTTGGATTCTCTCCCTCCCACAATGTTAGTCCCTCAAAAAAATGATTATCTTCATGCTTTAATTTGTCAACAACGAAATTGTGTATTCCAAATAAAAGTTCTGCATTTGTAAATGCAGAGGTCGTCGATACTAAGTTAAAATCTTCCTCTACTTCCTCATCTTCTTCATCACTCCAATATGAATACTGAATAGTTACCTCTTTGCATTGAATTGCGGTAGCATAAGGATTCCAGCGTCCTGTTGTCCCAAGCTTTTCATTGTAGTCGTTTACAGCTTCGATAAATTGCTTTTGGCTCCGGTATTGCATTCCTACAAAACTCCAGGCCACGTCATGCATAATTTCTTCAGGATAATTCATTGTTTTCTATTTTTTGTTTGTATAAAATCTCGCTAAATCAAAACCGTGTTTCAAGGCTAATTCATAATAACTTTGATTAGGGTCTTCGCCAATGATTCCATAAACTTCTTTTCTGTATTCAGGATAAAATCTGAAATCACGAGGAATAAACTTCCATGTGTCAGGATAATTTGTCCTTTGCATTTCTGACTGTCTGTTTTGCATATAAAGAAGGCTATCAGCAACAGAATATATATCCCTAAAACCTCCATTAAAACGATCATTCCATTCATGTATCTTTTCTTTTGGTATACTGCCTAATGCAAGTTCCCCCTTTGATAGCCAAAAAGAAGAATTTAATCCTCCTGTATGTTCAGGAAAATCTATTTGTCTGTAATCCACAGGAATATTAGAAATTATTGTTTCTTTTGCAAAATGTTTTCTTGGGATAAAAACACCTTTACTATAAATTGCGAATCAAACAGCACGTGTACCCACATATACATGTCATTTAGCAATTTAACTCTTACTAAGTCTCCAATTTTTATTTTTGCCATAAAATATTATTATTTACATGGATTATGTTTATGTGCGTAAGCATCATATTTTTTTTCTGTTATCTCATTTCGTTTATTAAGCAACTTATCTTTTCCTCCGTTTTGTTCTATATAGTGTTGCTCCCAAACTGCTGCCTCGTATGGAGTTAAATGTTTTGTTTCTCCTAATGGTTCTACATCCCATCCATTTTCTCTTGTCCAGCCCTTTGCTAATCCATGCTCAGCAAAACGTTCTTCTATTGTTCTTGTTGTTTGCCCAATATAAGTTCCATCAGGCCCTGTAATCTTATAAAAAGATGTTGGCTTAGTGGTAGTAACATCAAACTTTGATGGTCTTGATTGGTTATGTACCAACACACCATTACTCCCTACTAAATAACAATGTAAGTCCTCTACTTCAAGATTATAGGTTTCCTTGCTACATGTAGCTATCTTTTGTATATGTTCAACTGTAACGAAAGTATGCCTTCCCTTTAAGACATCTCCCGATTCTATCTGTTTTGCCACTTTCCAGCATTGTTTATTTTCAATCCAAAATAGGTGATTGCCAGTTACTCGTAATAACACGCCATCTACTGTATTCAAAATATAATATTCAATACACCAATTTTTGAAGAGGTTTACAACTCTCTTCGATACAAAGTTGTTTGAATAAAAGTCATAGGTAACAACTTGGTCACCGAATTTAATTGATTCAATTACCTTATATCCTGCTACAGTCAGTACTTCTGTTCCAGCCAGGAAACATGGAGTTTCCTTTCCCAATTTACCATAAGGAACTTTCTTTTTTACCGGCATATCCGTTTTTGCCAAAACAATATTCGGTAATTTTGGTTTCCCTACCTTTGTTTTTCTACTTGGCAAAGGTGTATTATCGGCAACTCCACTCATTAACTTCCGAGCCTTATTTGCATAAGCCTTAGATAAATCCCCCCCTTTTTTCCCCGCTTTCTTCATAGCCTTCAATATGGCAGGGGCAAAACTGAGCAGCGTGCTGAAGCCGATGCTTGACAAAAGTCCCGTCAGCATACCGCCCCAGTCGGGGGCATAGGGACCGCCCACCATGACAGGCGCACCTGTCGGAATGGGAATGGAGAAGGATGTCGGGGCGAAGAGGGTTGGAGTGAACTTGAACTTTTTCTTGCCTACCTTGCTCAATGCTCCCGAAAAAGGAATGCCCACGTCGTTGCAGGTCATTACCATGTATCCCTTGGGACTTAAACGCGTCCCCTCTGCAAAAACCGTCTGGGAGGAGAAGAAGTTCATGCTCTCGTGCCCGATGATGGGCATCATGATGAAGGCACCAACCAAGGGAATGTGCCGGAAAGTAATGAGTACACCGCTCGTGTCAGACACACCGCGCTTGAGACCGTTGATGTTGACGTTGCTGCCGAGGAAAGGAATATAGTCAAACGGGTCTATGACCATACCTACATAGGGATGGAAAGGATTACCGGAGGTCGCAAGATGCAAATCCAGACCGATAACGGGCATCAAATGGGTACTGCTCGGTAGCATAGGCTGAAAGAATTATTATTGCGGCACTTTATTCTCCTTTTCTATGCGCCTGATGGCGTCTTTAGGACTTTCTTGCCAATGAACTCCGTAGAGAGAGACCATACGATCATCTATTTCCTGCTCCAACTTTCGGCTGACATTTTCTCCCTTAGATATGAAAGCTTGCGCGATGAATGAAATGTTGATAAGTTTCAATTCTTCGTCAGTGAGGGAATAACCATATTCAAAAGCTTCTTTCAATATAGGCGTGTAATCAGTCCTTTCTTTTTTTAGAAGCACCAAGAGAATACTATTGTAGCAATTGATGGTTTGTGCATGATTCTCTGTCTGTTTAGAGATACGGATAGCATTCATAAAATGGGAACTTGCTTTCTCCAAATCTTTTGCCATAGCATAGGCAGCTCCTTTATACAGGTAGCAATGAATCATAAGATCAGCATACATCAAAGGTTCATCTGCAGGTGTCGCCTCTTGTATGACTGCCAGGGCTTTATCAAGCATCTGTTGCAAATGTCCAGCTTCTTCTTTTATAAAATGCATCAGGAACCCGCTTACTGCCAAATAACCGGAAACCCAAAGATTTGTATCTCCTATCTTTTTGCATAACGGGAAAAACTCCTCTGTTGCAATTTTATAGAGTAGTTTCCTATTGCTCTTGGCTGTTTCTTCGCCCATTTCCAGCAACAACTTCCTATATTGGACCTGTGGATCATTAGGATCTCCCTGTGTGATAATTTCCTTATAGGCTGCTCCCATATTTTGGTTTGGAAGTTCTACAACACACCCCTTATCTTCCATCTTTTTAATGATAGGAGAAAAAATTTCTTCCCCCTTAACTTCCATGAAGAAAAGTCCGATATAATCGTCTGTAGCATCCAAGAACTCTTTTAGGACTTCGTTCAGTACATCAAAGCTTTCAACACGTTCAATGAGAAGAACCAAAACAAGCAGATTACCTGTTACCCCCTCAAATCGCTTAAAGCTATGTAGCAATTGGGAATAAAAGGACAGCAGGTTATGCTCATCCTTAGGGGATAATTTATGGTATTGCTCCTTGAGAATGGCAAAATCGTTCCAATGCCATTCCGGATGACTTTCCAAATCTTTCTCAAATGCGGTAATCCATTGTTCTATTAAGGATTTGTAAAAATCTCCTTTGTTGTCAAGAAGAGTGCGAAAAACGAGAAATGTGTCATCTGAAATTCCATGTGGAGTAGATTCAATACCGATAAACCCTTCTATAAGAGCATAGTCTTCAGGGGTATAGTTCATCACAAAAGCACGGGCGTGTGGTTTTTCACTGCGTACTTTTAGCCAAAGTTCTTGAACCTGCCTTATGCGGATAGAAATAGGGTTGTGTTCATTGTCCATAAATCAGTTCAAATTTATGAGTCCTCCCTTTACATTTGTCATAGCTGTGCCATCTACATTTACAGTTGCACCATTTATGGCAACTTCTGCGGTACCCTCAACCTTGGTGGAGGGAGCGGTGACACCAGCCTTGGTGGTACTTGTTACTTCGACTTCCGTAATACCCTCCAACTTTGTTTTCTCTCCCTTGATATAGACTTCCGTAGTCCCTTCTATCTTAACTTTTTCATTACCCTTAATCTCAATTTCTTTTGATTCAAAAGTAATTTTATCAGCAGATTTTATGGAAATGGTGTTGTCTCCATTCAGCACGACTATACTTCCCGATGGGTCTACGATGGTAGCACTTCCTTTGCTGTCATCCAACGTGACGGCAACGCCGCTTCTTGTGGTCAGGCTCTTCACGTTGTTGTCGGCTCCGCCTCCACCGCCGTTGGTTCCATTGAACAGGCTTCCTTGTATATAGGGTCTGTTGGGATCATTGTAACGGAAGGCAACCATGACCTGGTCGCCGACTTCCGGGATAAAGACAAATCCTCTGTTGGAGGACACTTTTTCGCTGCCTCCCGCATCCGGTGAGAGTACGCGCACCCACGAGGTTTTCATGCCGTTTATCTGCCAGTTCATCCTCACTTGGACACGTCCCTGTTTCTTGGGGTCATCATTGCTGATAACTGTTGCCATCTGTGGCTGGGCAACGGGAAGGGGGACGTCAGGGGTCGGCAATGACTTTACAGATGCAGGAATCGCAGTGAATTGGCAGGAATAGCCTCCGTCACCCTCCGCGAGGTGGACAATCTCAGTGATAAGGTAAGCTCCCAGCAACTCTTCCTTGTAGGAAACGCCTGCCACTTGAACGGTGCTTTTTATGTCCACGACACTGCCCAGCATCAGACCCACATAGTCACTCTCCGCCGTGATAAAGTGGGACATGGAGGCGTCCGATTGCTGTTTCTTCTGAAGATAGGTGTCCAATTCCCCTTTGTTCGTGACACGGGAGGTGGCATAATGATTGGCGGGAGGACCAAACATCTTGATGGATTCCTGAAAAGCGTGCTGCCCGAGCTTGTTCAGTCCCGTCGGCTCGTCCGGGGACGAGGAATTCAGCGTATTGTTGCTTCCCGACAGATGGGCGAAGGAGGAAAGGGCACGTGCTCCTGTCTGGATGCAAATGTCCAAGGAATTCAAATCCCTCTTGGAGTCCAATGTAATCGAGGAGGGTAGCTCCGGCTTGCCGAAAATCAATTTCTCTCCATCATAATAGAGCCATTCGAAATGCTGCCTCGCCAGTCTTTGTATGAATGCGAAATTGCTCTCCTGATATTGGCATTCATATTCCAATTTTGCGCTCCTTTCCGGTTTCACCAATGCCTGCACATTGGACTTTTCTGCCAGTTCTCCGACAATGTCCGCCAAAGTCTTCTCGTTCCAAGACGCAAAGTGCAAATCGCCCTCCAAACGGTAGGTTGTGGAGAAGCCCGAGACTTTCAGGAAAGTATATCCCTCGGACTTGTGCAAGCCCACCTGTGCCACAAGACCGTAAAAGTTCCTCTCACCAATAGTTATGGCTATTGATTTTCCCAGCCAGTCAGCGGATTTGGTGAGTGTGGCTGCCTGAAACACTTCACCGACTTCATAGTCAAGAAGCATTTCAAAATAATGGTGTTCGTTAATTGACTGGTTCAGACGAAGGGACTTGAACGAAGACAACTCAACACCACCAATACAAATTGCCACCGGTTTGTTTGGCAAAAAATCCATACATGCATTTTTTTTGATGAGTAAAAGCAACATTCTCCATCACCCAATCAGAGTTGTATCTGCCGGATGATGGAGAAAAGAAATGTTGGCAAGGCAAATTAAGCCTTAGGCCAACGATTGTCATGTTCTGCAGCACCCACGGTGATGTGCTCTGCCGCAAAAGTCATAGTAATGGTCATCGGAACGTCATTGTTTACATCCAAGGTTTCCTTATAATGCACAATATAGGCGTTCTTGAATTCAACCTCTTTCATCTTGGCGTCCTCATCCGTCTTCTTGTAGATGATTTTTCCTTCAACGGGTTTGAACTGGCTATTCAGCATAGCTTCGATGGTAGAGGTGTCCTCTGTGGACTCAATGGTAACGACAACTCGTCCTCCGGTAATACTTGAAGAAGGCTTACCCTTACTGTCTGTTGAGCGAGAGAACTCATAATTTGAGAAGAGGACGTCAAATTCTTTTCCTCCCAACTCCAGTGATGCACGGAATGATCCCATAATTTTGTAAAATTAAAAAGTTGAACATAAAAGGTCAATTTCGCTCAACATACGTATTAAAGCAAAAAAGAAACCTCCAAACTCTTGTTTGAAAATTTCCCATTCTCCATTGACTTGGTTATGCGGAAGAAAGAGAAGAAAACAAACGCAAGTCCTATATCATGGGCAAATATATGATTTACTTTTCATATCTCCAAATTTTTAACCAAGTATTTTCTTACAATTACATTATTTAACAAATCAGCAGAGGATTGCAGGAAAATCGGATATATTTTTCTTGCCCGTTCATTCTTTCTTCCTGACCAGCAAGGCAATAACCAATATGACAAGTAGTCCGAAAAGGAGAAGAGAAACTGTAAGTATCAAATCTCTTTCTTCCTGAAGACGGGCATTTTGCTTGTTGTTCGTTTCTGAAACATAAGCCCTCAGTCTTTCAACGGACATTCTCACACTGTCTGCTTGCAGATTCAGCAGGCGGTTGACTTTCTGCTGTTCCGTAAACTCTGTCTCTATCTTTCGCAGATTTTTGGTTTGGTTTTCTTTCTTGGACGACAAAAAAACGGAACGGTCAGATACTTGCAGCTGGTTCTGGGGAAGCTGAAGTTCCGGGAAGGAGAATGGTTGATCCTGTTTGTGATTCATGAGTAACAAGCACAAAAGAAAACCGAAGATTATACAAGACAAGCATACCAAGAGACTGACAAGCCCTTGAACATTCCATTCTCGGACAGAGGGGCGGGAACAGTTTTTTTCCCCACTTTCTTTTTCCACATTGTCGTTTTGCCCTACTCTTTCAGATAATCCCAAGGAGACAGGAGAGTCAAGCCTTTCCTTGATGGCAAGAAATTCGACTTTCTCTATTTGATATTTCCCCACCTTCTTCATAACCCTGCGCTTGTAAACAAGGCGATCCAAGGCTTCCTGCACGTCTCTCTCCGTTACATTCATGTCCGGGATACTCCAATAGATTTCACTTTCGGTGACCCAGAGCGGTGAGGATATACTCTTTTCGTATAGAATTTCCAGCACCCTTTCCTCTAATTCATTGACATTCTTCATTCCTTATGGTATAAGAGTTTGAGGTATAAAGTAATAAACATCATTTCCGACAAGCACCTCCTCCAACTTTGCCTCGACATAATCCTCCTCCATTTTTTGCAATTTGCGCAGGGATAAGTCATATAGTATCTCCCAGTCTTTGAACGCAGCTTCATTCCGTTTAAGTCGGGAGGGAGAAAGGTGGTAAAACAGTGAGTCATTTACATGAACTCCCGTCTTATGGTAGAACAACTCCGCAAGGGAAGATTTTGAAGACAGTACCTTTCTGAGGTTTCTCTTATTGATATTCTTACGCTCTTGCCTGTAGAGAGAACGCAATAGCTTCAGTTCACGCTTGCCCAAGCCCTCTGAAAAAACGGGAAATAAATCCCTGAAGGATTGCAGGAAGCCTGAAATCTCATTTTTAGAGAATACGTATCCTTTTTGGAAATGGCTCAAAGTCGAGTCTGGCATTAAAGCAGGAATATAGTACACGTCAGACACAGAGTTTCGGTCTATTTTGTCAATGGAAGGGGTTGGGGTCTCCGCATATTGATGCACATATCTTATTAGCCATGAAGGCTTGCTCCTAAGTACACCCAACCTATTCTCGTAACGTTCCAGACTGCTCAACAGCAACTCGTCTCGTCGGGGAATCTGCGAGAACAGAGTGTCCAATACCAATTCCACGGTAGCGTTGGATATTTTTTGTCCTGCAAGGGGAAAGACTATTCCACCAGTGGCAAGGCTGCTTTTGGGTGTTTCCAACAGATAAACGTTTGCATCAGTCCCGTAATCAAAAAACAGAGAAGGCTTGAGCAGGAAGGGGTCAACTATATAGTTCTGGATGTATTGTGAGTATTCCGCAATATTTTTATCCAAGGCTTCTTTTGCCGTTAAGAGAAAGTCCTGACTTGCCTCTCTGTTGTCACTGGAGAGTTGGAAGAAAGTCATGGAGAAAGACCGGGAAGCCAATTGCTGGTGCAAATGTGAATCAATGGATATGTCCTGACTCTTGCCAAAGAGGAACAAGAGATTATCTTCGAAACAGTCATTTCGTGTCTGAAGGACTAAATTCCTAAAGGCATCCTTCACCCCTGCATCCTTATTCCTGGTCACATGGGGCGGGGACTGGATAAAATCCAGCCATTGCACCAGACTGTCGGTAAGGGGTAGATATTGGTTCCCCAATTCTGAAATCATTGTCGCGGAAAAAGCATATTTCCGGTTCGGAGACATTCGGAGTGCCACATTTTGTAATGCACTGATGAGTTTCCCGACCTCATGTTTGTCCTGTGCGAAGAAAAAGACATGAATGTTCATCTGTTTCTGACCGTTCTTCATCCTCTGGACATCCGAAACATAGGTATACCCACCTTTCACATTGATGAACTTATTTGCCTTGCCGTCCCATACCGAAACGGGCAACCAAACCGAATGCAGGGAGTCGAAACTAACATTCCTGCTTGAAGACGATTGAAGGGACAAGCTCCCCGCGTCAAACAGATAACGGCTTTGAAAGTCAGCGGAGTGTACGGACATGGTGTCATTCCCGATGATGCTGGTGCAAGCAAGGTGCTGGGCATCGGGCATGATCCTGTAAACCTCGTTCTGCCCGACGGCGGTTATCATATCCATAGAAACCCATCCCATAAAAAGAGTGCTGTCAGTAGAAAGCTGGGGGCAATCGGAGATTAAGACCGTCTTGTGTACGTCGTCCCGTTTATATGCATATACGGATTGTCCCGTATGGATTTTATAGGGACATGGTGTCTTTAGAAAAGGATCAGAGAAAAGAATCAGACTGTCCCCATTCAAGTATCGGCGCAAGTTGTACAACCGTTCTATTCGATTGACACCTACACTATAACGGACAGCCCTGTTGTTGGTCGGGGACACATAGGCGTGGTCATAGTACAGCAGGTTGTTCTTCGGCATCCATCCGACATAGGAAACTTTCGCTTTGTCTGAAAAATGATTTTTGGGGGAATAGAGCCAGCCAAACAAACCTTTTGGTCTGCCAAGCAACTTCGGGTCGGCTTTGACCAGCTGATAAAATCCGTTTTTTTCGCCTATGACATAAAAAGCCTCGCCAACCTTGTACTCCCCCAATGGATGCTGTCCATAGGCGGTAGAGAATGCCTTATTGGAGTTCCTGTCTGAAAAGACAATTCTCGCATCGTGATTATTCCGCAAGCGAGAGGGAGCCTTGGAATCGGGATAAAAGTTGAATGTTTTCCCCTTGATTCTTTGTGTCGCTTGATAAGTGGAAACCTGTCCAAATGAGAAAAGGGGGAAACAACCCACAAAAAGGAATGTAATAAAGGCTATCTTCTTTTTCATTTGTCTGCTACGCTTTGTGTTACTTGAATTGTTCTCACACAATTCTGGTTGTCGATTTTTACTTCTTGGATTTTAATTCGCCTATTGGGACTGCTTTCCAAGAAGTGCAAGCCTTGGCAATACCCTGAAAAGTCATTATATTTATCCCCATTGACGACTACGACGACTTGGCTTGACGGCGTACAGAAATAAGTGTCGCGAATATGGTTGACCTGTTCTTTGTAAGCCCTGTTGTCCCTTACGGAAAGATTGGCTATAATCTGTAGCCTCCTACGAATGTCGTCTTGGGCTAATCCCAGCGAATCTACAGGTGGTTCGGTTATAGTTTCCTCTACTTTTTCAAATTTCGGTAAAATCTTAATCCTGTGTTCTATTGGATATTTCGTAGTATTGGTCTGTAGGCGTACAACATAATTCCCGGGTGTTTCGTAAGTGTATGTCACTTGCTGCTCATAAGCATCAACTGTCCCCGTCTCACCAAACTCCCACATCCATGTGTCCACACCGACCCCATCCGCGGAAAAGGTGAGTTCCTCCCCCTGGTATCCCTCGGATACGGCATGGATCCTTGGCACGGAGTCGATTGCTGCCGCCTCTATGCCTGACACAACCTGTATGTAGCGGTTGGCTACTGTATGACCGTCAACCTTTAGTGTCACCAGATACTTGCCTGACTTTGGGTAAGCATACTTGGCGACCATCTTGTTGCTGATGGAATCACCGTTACCCATTTGCCAGAGAATTGACTTCCCCTTGACACGTTCCGGCTCGTTTACGGTAAATTCCAACACCTCTCCAATCTCGTAATGGAAATTGTTGTTGCTGTCATGGATATTGAAGTCTACGTCACCCTTCACCGTACGGAAGGGGAGCCCTATTATCAGGATGATGCCGCCAAGCACCAGTATGCCTAAAAACACCGATAGGATCTTTTGTCGTTCCGTCATAACTATAAATTTGCTTTGCACTCCTCCAAATACTGCACTATCACCTTGTTGTTTTCCGTCGTGGCGGAAAACTCCTCCTTAACATCAAAATATTCCTTGACAATGCGAAACGAGTGAGTGCCAAAAAGATATTTTGAACTGTTGTTGTGTTTCTGGTAGATGTTTTGTAGCAGAAACATTTCTTCTTTGATTTCATCCAGCCGCTGAACTTGTTGGACGCTAAAGTCCAAAGAGTCAATCTTGTTCCCGATTTCCTTAACCTGCTCGGCGCATTTTTTCTGCTCGTCAAAAAGACGCTCGGTCTCCTTGATGTCTGAGATGTAATGGTCACTCTCTACTTCAGGTATTCGAAAAATATATTTACACAAGCATGTAAACACTACGACTGTAAAAAAGATTAGCAGCAGGGTGAAACGAAAATTCGTCCACGCCTGCTCGTCATTGGTTCTTTTCATTTTTTAGACGGGTTTGTTCTTGATACTTTTGTCTGCACTTCTCAAGCTGATCCATGTTATACACTCTCTTGCGGCTTTCCGCGTCAGAGGCGTCCAATGTCTCCTGTGTCTTCTTGACTACCTCCAGTATCTGAGAGAATATGACATAGCGTTCCTGCTCTTCCGGAGAAAGGGACACAATTTCTTGCTCCATCATCATCCTTTGCTCCGTGATGATTTTCTGCATTTGCTTGTACTCGTTGATGGTTCGCGGTTGCGTCCTGAGATTGTGCAAATCCTTGAAGATATGCTCCAATTGGAAATTGATCTCTGCCTGCTTTTGAATGGTCCGTTCGTAGGCGGCTTTTTTCTCTTCCAAGAGGGCGGCTCCTTTTTGTGCTGTCACCAGCGTGACGGCTCCCGCCACGAACATGACGGTTAACAACAGGAAGAATACCAGACAGAACTGCCGGATCGTTCTTCTTCTATCTTCTTTATTCTTGATTTCCATAAGCCTAATCTATGAAACGCCACGTCTTTTGGGTTTTCTCCTGCTCGACATTGCTGTCATCACTGATAATGATATTCTCACGAATTAAGCCAATGTAATCCAGCTCACTCATTTTCTTGACGATAGTGTCAAGTGTGGTCACAAACTTCTGGACGACACGGTTGGTTTTTGCAATGTCCAAGTGGTTGTATTTCAAAGAAAGGACATCTCCGACAGTTGTCTCAAAACTTGACGGACTGATTTCTGTCCATTCATAGAAATACTGCAGCATATATTCGTACTCCTTATTGGAGATTGTCCTTAATGCGTTGAAGATGGAACGAGCCAGAATATTTATGCTTTGAAGATAGCGGATTGGCGGCTCTTCGATGAGTATGTTCTCAATTTGGAAGAACTGGTGTGCGTAATACTCGTCTATTGCCCGACATAGAGTAAATACGTTGGATGTCAAAGTACTCCTTCGGCTGTCATCTACGTTCTTTTGGTAAATTTGACCAATGCAATCCTCCATATGATTCAGATGGACAATGGTGCCATTCAAAGATGTCCTTAACTTTTGGCTATAGGCCAACCTCTGTACAGGTGGGATGTACTCGTCATCCAAAACAAATCCACGACCTTCAAGCAAGCCTTTTCCTATGATTACAAAATCCTTGTTTAGAAAATGTTCGTTGCCGGACTGCACCGGGACGGCGGTTATCCGAATCTCAGGAAGCAGATGGGGGTGGCGAAGCGGTATCTCGTTCGGGTCTGGATAACCGACAGGAATGAGACGATCGTAAGAAGCTGTTACCGCTATATAAATGCCACCGTCAGCTGCATCTTTTCCAAGATCGGAAAGCGTTAACTCGGGAGAGAAACTGCCATAAAGTTCCGGTTCAAAAACGATGGTGCTGCCACCCAGTGTAATGGCATTGCAATGGTTGAGCCTGATGGTTGAGCTCTCTGCCCCTGCTCCGACAACCTCTACTGATACAGAAGATGAATGGTGCTCCAAAGGCATACCAATGCCGTAATTGTATTCCGTGACATGCTCTGCCCTGAGATGTTGAAAACACTCTACCATGTGAAGGTGGGCATCAATGAAGTGCTGCCCGGACAATTTCAGTCCATTGCTCCAGTTGATTGGAAGGTATTTAATCTGTTTCATGTGCTTTTGATTCTTCAACGATAATTCGTTTTATGTATATGATCTGGTTCTTTCTTATTGCATTTTCCTTTCTGTCTTGTTCTGGATTCAGCACCCTGATGAACAATGGGTAATTGATCCATCGTGTCGTATAGAAAATCCACCCGGCATTCACACTTGAATCATTGACATCTATCTGGTGCATCGGGGAACGCCTGTTCTGGTCTTCCACCAGCCAGTTGAACCAGTCCCCTAGGCTTATGTTGTCCTGAAGGCGGACGGTCAGAGAGGCATATTCCTCGTCTTCCTGTCTCCTTTTTATTCGGACTTTGACAGGAATAGCTTGAAAATTATCCGTATTATCCCATTGATTCCTGTTGAACCCACTCTGACCGAAAGACCACAGCTCATATAAAGGAGGCGGAATCTTGTGGAAAGCCCTAAGGCTAAGTAGTGTCAAAAAAGGCAAGGTGGACCAAATGACGGACAGCATGGACCAAGGGGCATACGGCATTCCGCCCAATTTCTCAAAAAGCAGAAAATGTATCCATCCCCCAAGTAACCCACAAATCAGCATGATAAGAACCTGGGACACCATGTTGCCGTCAACACCTATCTTCCTTGCCACATTGTTGTTCATCGTATAGGCGAACAAGCACCCCAAGGAAAGGTACAGGACGTTGACAATGAAGACACCTCCCCAAACGAATTCATCTTTGAGGATGGACAGGCAACCGGGTATTCCCAAAAGCAGTCCTGTTATTAAGATATATACGATTACATTTTTAAATTTCAACTGCTTCTTTATTGCCTTGATTCCATTCATCATCAATAGAATGGCGGCCACCAGAAAGGGTGCCAGGAGATATTTAAGAAAATATGTGATCAAAACTTCCATAATTGCACTTATTTTAATTTATAGTTGGGCGTCATATCCCAAACGGTTGTTTCCCAAGATAAAATCCATAGTCCCGTCAAGCGTGAACTTGATGTTAGTTTTCCTCGCTGACAAGATAAAGAAGCCCAATACATACTTGACGGACTCGATGTGCTTTTGTACTTCTTTCATTGCGGGGACGCTATCGTGATAGTGGATCATGCCCTCGACATCCTCTATTTCGGACTGTATAACTCCATCCAGACCCGCGTCAAGACCAAGCTGAGTCTTTCCGAGTACGGGATATGGCAAATTCTCCACCTTGCATGACTTAAATTGTAATTTCACATCCAAGTTTAAAATCTCTTGAAGGAGAATGCCTATCTCCGAGAGGTTCTCTTTGGATGCATCTGACTTCCCTGCAAAAAAGAAAAGGCGTTGACATTCGTCCGGGGTAAGTGTCTTATTGTCATATAGAATGGCTTTCGTCAATGCTTTTCTTATGGGATGCTCGTCTTTTTCCGAAAAGAAATTCAGATAGCGCCTGTGAATCCGTACCCGTTCTTTGAAAAAGGCTGTATCAAAAGGGGCAAAAAAGTGCAGGGCTTCTTTCTCCTTTCTGCGATTTTGCCTGATAGCCTCTATCAATTCTCTCTGGGACATATTTGGCTTACTTAGAGTCAATGGATGGAAGAGGCTTTCGGGAAGCTGGTGATAGATGCTGTTACGGGCCAGAACCAACTCTACTAACTCTCCCAAGGCATAAACGTGGCGCAACTTTACATCAAGGATGTCCTTGGACTTTACACGAGGATTCATGCCTTGATTTGCCACAACCACTTGTTCAAGGATATCCTCGCCCAAGATAAATTGCAGCTCATCAAGGAACACTTCCGCCAGAAGATTGCTTGACTCACTTCTGCGGAAGAGTGCCAACCTTTCCTCCTTACTTATATATCCAGTCTTTTCCATTCCAAACCGTTGTCTCGGTAATAAACTTTGACACTGTCTCCTTCCTTGATACCCTCGGAAACAATTAAGCGAGATATGCTCTTTTTAAGATAAGTGCGTACGACGCCAGCGATAGGGCGTGCCCCGTACTGGGGAGAGTATCCCTTGGCTGACAGGAAACGCAAAGCTTCGTCAGTGATCTGTATGTGAATGTTCTTTTGCTCTTGCAGTTGCTGTTGCAAACGAGAGAAGTGCAAGCGGAAAATAGACTGGGCTACCGTTTCGTTAATGGGTGCAAACGGTACGACTTCTGTTAGGCGTCCCAAAAATTCTGGTCTGAAATGCTGGGACATGACTTCTGTCAGATGTTTTGAGTCTGGTGTGATTCCTTGATTGAACTGTTCTGCAATCCAACTGCTTGCAATGTTTGAGGTGAATATGATGATGGCGTTTGAAAAATCCCCTTCGCGCCCTAACTTGTCGTGTATCTTTCCTTCGTCCATGATTTGCAGGAAGACATCATATACACTTGAGTGCGCTTTCTCAATTTCATCAAAAAGAATGACAGAATAGGGTTTTTGGCGGATCTTTGTCACCAGCAAGCCACCTTCTTCATATCCTACATATCCCGGAGGCGCACCATAAAGCAAAGCTGCTGAATGTTCCTCCTTGAACTCGGACATGTCAAACCTTATCATGGCGTTCTCGTCGTCAAAAAGCAATTCGGCGAGTGATTTGGCAAGTTCAGTTTTTCCTGTACCTGTCGGACCTAAGAAAAAGAAGGAACCTATGGGCTTGCGAGGGTCACTGAGTCCGCTTCTGGACTCTATGATGGCGTCCGAGAGCGTTGTGATTGCTTTATTTTGCCCTTTGACCCTTTCCTCCAGACGACTCTCAATTCCTAACAGCCGGTCCTTTTCTTGGGCTTGAATCTTTCCCAAGGGAATCCCGGTCATTTCCGCGACAACCGCTTCGACCTCACTTGGAGAAACGCGCGGAATGCCATTCTCGGCTAGGACGGACAGGTTCCGGAGAGTCTCAGACGTTTTCGCCAGATCTTCTTCCAAAGTACCTTCTGAAAAACTGATACCATTAGGGAGCTTAGAGATCAGTACTACGCTGATTTTCGATCTCAGACTATTAGAAAAAAGACGTAAATCCTGTTGCTGACGGTTTGGATCCTCCTGTTTGAGGGATTCAAACTTGGAAAGGAACACATCCAACTCGTTTAGGGAATTTTTGTTGCTCAAACGTACTGCGGCAGCAGTCGCGTCCAACAGGTCTATTGCTGCGGCGGGCTGTTTCTTCTCTTTAAAATATCGAGAGGATAATGTCAGCGACTCCTGCGTGGCGTTGTCGCTTATGGAAAGACCATAGTGTTCTTCCATCCGGTTGGAATGCTCCCTTAGCATACTTAGAACAGTGAACTTGTCCAGTTCCGAAATATCCAAAATATCCAATTTGCTCTCTATACTGTTTTTTTCGATATGCTTTCTGAATGCATCTGGAGTAATCGTGAATACAATACTTGTTGAACCGTCGCTAATTTGGGAGTTGAATATGTTGATGAGGGTTGTCGATTTTGTTTGCCCACCAAACTCCAACAACATTTGCAGGTCGTCTATCAGCAAAACGGTTTGTCCCTCCATCTCATCCAATTTTCCAAGAAAATAGGAGATTTTCTGGGCTAGCTCTGTTTCATTGCCGGAAGAAGCCAACAGCTTTGCTGTGTGTAAGCCGATAAGTTTGATTTGAGAAATCAACTCGTCGTGGTTCTCGCAGACCTCCTTTACCAGAGAATGAATAATAGCCGTTTTGCCTACACCGGAATCTCCTATAAGCATTATAGCTTTATTGGCACAACGCTCTAAACCTTCCAAGATAGTACGTACTTCTTTCTCACGTCCCAAAACAATCCTTCCTCGAAGGATATATGCCTCTTCTTTTAGATTATACGCGAAAGGGAAACTTGCCAAGAGCTTATTCTCCTCCCCTTGATAAAAATGATTAACCGCTTGTGCATTGAAGAAAGAAAGGACATCATCCTCAGAAACGGACAAGGACTCAATTTGACTGTCCGAGAAAACAACACCTTGGCGAATAATCGCTGTAAATACACATAAAGCGTCTATGCTGTCGGAGCCCAACTTTATCTTTGAGCGTTCCGCTTCCTCAAGCACAAGGGTCACTTGGCTGTCTGCGACAATACCATCACCTTCATGCTCCTCTGACACGTACATCTCACGGCGCACGTCAAACCATTCATGAATATAGCCGACATCCTTGTTCATTGAGCTCAGTATATTGGACAATCCTGTCCCCGTCCCTTCTGAAAGCAAAGCAAGCACCAGATGGGAAATACCGTAGCTTGTATGGTTGTCCGCGTTTGCCATAGATGCTGACAAGCGCATGGCGGATTGCACACTATTGCTTATGTTTCTTTCCATCATATAAAATTAATTTTATAGGTACTGTGACTAATGGATTTCTTTTGCATTTCCTCGGCAAGTGTGTTCGCCAAAAAATCTAATTGGTTCATTTTGGAGTCCACTTTTTTTATTTCAGATGACAGGTGTATGCTGACATCCGTAGTCCGGACTATTCCTTGAAGTGAACCGTTGGATATGCAAATGCCGTCCTTGATGTCAACCCCATTCACCATTGAACCCAGACGGTGGTATATATAACTCTTAACGTCCTCTTCAGAAACAATGCGGTTATTACATAATAAGCCGTACCGCAAACTATTGATGAGCTCTTGGTCGTCCGTATGCAACCTGCCTTCCACCGTTGATGTTTGGAATCTAATGCTGGACGGGTCAAATTTATCCATGTCCAACTGTTGAACAAGATTTCTCTGATTGATGCCATTGGCACTTTCTCCTTGGGTTTGCCAGTATTTCAATTCTGCAAAATGACTTTCTTTGTGCGGAACAGTTAAAAGAAAAGCCTTGTTCTTGTTCCCTTTGAAGTTTTGACGATCTATGCTCTTTTCAGTAGCGTCCAATTTTTCTTGCAGGACTTTTAGATCGGAGGAAAGGCTGTCTGTGTCAAGGGAGGCAAAAGCATTTCCTTCCTCTCGGATTAACCGCAGAACCTTGCTGATCTCACTCTGGGCATTGTCACTGTCGAAACGCTCCAGATTCCCGAAATACAAACTATAGACACCTTTGACCTCTTTCTGATACAAGGAAAGCCTATTGCGAAACACACAACCATTATTGTCCTCAAATTTGTGTATGTTCAGCAATGAAGCGTTATGTGAGCAGGGCAATGAAACTATTCTCCCATGTGTCCTGAAACTATGATTTACCAAGACCAATTGCCTGTTCACGACAGGAAAGGTGTTAAAAAGAATCTTGATGTTCCTCAGTTCCTCTCTGTTGAAGACCTCAGGAAATGACAAACGAATCCAAACCGCATTTTCATTTCCCTCAATCTGGTCTAATTCAGACAGAGCACTCGGAAAAATCTCTTTTATCGTCTTTGCTGCGGGATCTACAGGTAGATTTAAGTCTATGTATGCTTGTTGATAATAGGTCGATATTTCTTCAAAATAATGTTCCTCTTCGTGAGATTGTTTCAACAGATGAGGAGCTGTCTTTAATTCACGACCTTGGTCATCATAAGCCTTGACATTCTGGATGAAAGGGAGTAAAGACCTGTCTTCCGGCAAAACACAAATAGGCAGTGTCGCGATTTTTCCCAACTGAGAATCCGGGATGGACAGACCTATCCACAACGTGAAATCTGCGATGCGATGAGTGGATGGCAGAAGTTCTATATGTTCCGTTCGTTTACGGATATTATATTGAAGTTCTGTTCCGTATGCCAGAAATGGAATTCTTATGTCAAATAACGGCTCTTCCACCAAAGGGGTGAAATAGAAAGGCATATCATCCTTGCCTAAAGCTACCTTGCGCGCATAGAATTGGTCTTCTGTTCCCAATACTGCGGAATTGTCGCCAGACAGAGGATGTACTGTCAGCAATCCGTGGGCAGGGAATGGGAGCGACCATATTTGCGGAATCAGTATTCTGGCAAGACGGTTTAATATTTGGGCATCGGACTTCTCGATTTCTTGGTGCAACTTGTAAAACTCATAAGCGACGACATCCAGCAGCAAATCAACCACAGGGTCTATCAATCTTGCATCATCAATCTCCCACAAAGACATGGCATAGTCTAAAACCCTCTCTTTTATTCGTGTAAAATTCTTATCTGTCGCCATGATACAAAGATTTATTGAGATAAAGGACTGATATAAACCAAAGTGTTAAAAACAAAAGGAATGTCTGTTGATTCTATTTGGGCATGAACCGTAATACTGGCTTGACGGCGAATATTGGGATTCTTTCCCAACAGGTCCTCCTCTATCTCAGAAAGATGCACATCCACACGAACATCTTTTAGCCGTCGCTCATAAGCCGTGATTGATTGCACGAGGGAATTTCTTACCGTTTCTTCCCAATCTCTGACTTTAACCAGTTGATTGAATTCCAACTCCCAAATAATCGATCCATATTCATATTTCCCGAAAATTTCTCCGGGATGTGACACGATTAACAGCATTATATTTTGCGCAATAGATTCTTCGGGGGAGCATCTCGCCAAAGTCCCCTTCAAAGCGACAGACAAATCTAATGGAATCTTCAAATAATCCATTGTGCACTTTAGTTTATTAAGTTCACCCCCAATGGGGCAGTTGCAAATATAATACATTACATCCAGATAACCAAGTTTTTATGCGCAAAAATATAATATTTCTTCCCTTTATGTGGAATAAAAGGGAAGAAGTGTTG
>QWCE01002957.1_pt1 | contig 19774 bp, 18 predicted proteins | sample 1972531 | NCBI WGS metagenome assembly QWCE01 (sample SAMN09866716, study PRJNA288562) | Human gut metagenome isolate term4_stool, whole genome shotgun sequencing... | reverse complement strand
ATTTAAAGGACTTACTTCCATAGTGGAGCCGGTGTTTCCGTTTTGAGTCGTAATAAGTTCCCCTTTTTCTCCAACACTTCCGTCGGGATTGGTGTACTTCGTAAAATCATGCAAGTCTTGGAAGACGTGCTTGATTGTAATTTGATTTGCTTTTGACTTGTAGCGGAATTCTTGACTGCCATTATTTCCGGCATTCTTCACCTTGTCGTAAGTAATTAAATAATCGTCTTCAGGCTTTTCGTAGCCGGCAAGGTCCGGAAGGTCGATGGTTTTATTGACCCTATCTTTTTCCGCTTTTGTTGCGGCCTCCCCTACACTGGCAATGTAGGGTTGGTAATTAACTTCATACTTCTCCCCTCTTTGCACCTTGTAATCGGTGCGCAGGGTGTAGATTTCGGGCATTTTGGGATTTGTAATTAATTCCGCCGCCGTCTTGCCCTCTTCCGGCTTGGCGGGCTCGACGGGAAGCTTGTTGATGAAGCCGGACTTTTCTTTGTCCATGTGGTCGTAAAGAAAGTCGCCGGCAAAGACATGCAAGGGCAGCATGGTGATCACCATGACCAATGCCAACAACAGGGCAAGGCTTCGCCTCAGCCAATCGCGAATGTGCTCTCGTTTGTTTTTCATAATACTTCTTAAGAACCTCCTCTTCCACAATTGCTTACAAATCTATCGTAGGCACAAGCCTCGATTTACCTCGTCGCCGATTTTCGGCTCTATTTTCTATGAATAGGACCATGAAATTACACGATCCCCATAGTAATTCCATTATAACGTTTTTTTAGGATTTTGTGCGATTTTCCTTGAATTTTCCCGACATTTCGCCGAGAGCTGAAATAAATCCGCAGGCTTCGATGTTTTCTTTAAAGCGGCCTGCAAATTTGTGGTAAACTGTTTGTAATGTTTTATTGAAAGGAGATAGGCATGAAGCGTCAAACTTTTCGTTGGTGGCCCTATCTTTTTATGGCGGTTTCAAGCGCCGTGATCACGCTGTTTACTTTGTACTACGCCTGCGGAGGCGGCCCGGAGCGGGAGGCGCTCTTCGCTTCTTATCTGAAAAGCCCCCTGCTTTTGTTTATGAATTTTCTTCCGGTCTTCCTTCTCTTTGTCTTTCTCTATGCATTGAGCGGCCGGATGTGGCTGGGCTTTTCCGTGACCGGGCTGTTGTTTTTCGCCCTGTCCGTGGTGCAGCAGTTTAAGCTGATGTATCGGGACGAGCCCTTCGTCTTGCCGGAGATTTTGCTCTTCCGCGAATCCATGATGATGAAGGGACATTACCACCTGTCCGTCTTTGCCTCCAATCCCGTGACTTTAATCGGCCTCATCGCCATGGTTTCCGTCGCCGTATTTTTATTTTTATGGGACCGGACGCCTTGGGCGGGCAAGGGGCGGCGGCGCCTGTTGATCGCATCGACGGCGGTGATGCTGTTTATTTTTCAAGGCTTCAGCGGCCCTTATTTTTCGCCGAAGGTCTATGCCCGGGTGGGGGAAAAGGCGCCGATCAATACCTTAAACGCCACGGAAAATTACATGGCCCGGGGGCTGGTGTATCCCTTTGTGATGAGCGGGCGCATGTTCAGCGGCAACAAGCCCGAGAACTACGACAAAAAGCTCGCCGCCATGTTGTGGGAGAAGGTGAAGGAGCCGAAGGTGCCCGAGGAGAAGAAGGTGCACGTGATCTCGGTGATGTTGGAATCTTTCGCCGACTTTTCCGTATACCCCGACATTCCCATTCACAGAGACGTGTATAATTCCTTCCACGCCATTCAAAGTGAGGGCGTGCACGGTCATTTGATCGCCGATATTTTCGGCGGCGGCACGGTGAACACGGAGCGTGGCTTTTTGACAGGCTTTTCCGGCACGGGCTATGCGGGAAGCGCCGCCATGATGACGGATACCTATTCCTATGTGCGCTATCTGAAGCAAAACGGCTACATCACCGAGGCGCTGCACCCGATTTACGGTTGGTTCTACAATCGAAAGAATGTGAATCCCCGCCTGGGCTTCGACGAATATTTGTCTTTCGACAATTACTTTCAATCGGTGGAGGAAGCGGTGGGCGATACGGATTGGGGCTACACCCGGGACAACCACTTTTTCCCGGAGGTGGAAAAGCGCATGAATACGGCGGTCGACAAGGGGAAATATTATTTTTCCTACGCCCTGACCTATCAGGGCCACGGTCCCTATGCCGATTACAATATGGCGGACAGGCATTACGTGGACATGATGGAGGGACAGGACCCGAAGGACTGGGCCATCTTTAACAATTACCTGTCCAATGTGGCCGCCACCGACGACGCCTTGGGCCAATTGGTGGAAGACCTCAGAAACCATCCGGAGCCGGTGGTGCTGATCTTTTTCGGCGACCACAAGCCCTGGCTCGGCGAGGGAGACAGCGGCTACAAGAGCATGGGAATCGACATCGATCAGTCCACTTTGGAAGGTCAGCTGAATTACTACACGACGCCCTATGTGATTTGGGCCAACGACGCCGCTAAGGCGAAGCTGGGCAAAGATTTTGTCGGCGAAGGCCCGGATCTGAGTCCCTTCCTCCTGATGCGCTATCTCTTCGACACCATGGGCTGGCCCCACGGCGCCATGATGACGGTGCAAGACGAGTACCTGCCCGACACCACGGTGCTCCATCCGCCCTATATTCGAAAAGACGGCAAGTACCAGCTTCTGGAGGGCCATCCGTCCCTCTTGGAAATGGTGCGCCAATACCGCTCGATGGAATACTACCGCGCCAACGAAAAGGTAAAGAAATAAGGTCGCTACGGCGGCCTTTTTTTATTGGACTCATTGCTTTTTTAAGAAAGCTTCGATAGGCTGGATTTAAGATATTGCGCAGAAAGAAAGGAGCGGGTTATGAAAGGATCCGTCGAAATGATTTTAGGGGACATTACCACGGTAAAGGCCGATGCCATTGTGAATGCGGCCAACGAAGGATTGGTGCGGGGCGGCGGCGTCTGCGGCGCCATCTTCCGCGGCGCGGGGCGTGCGCTCGACGATGCCTGCCGCATGATCGGCCACTGCGACACCGGGGATGCGGTGATGACGCCGGGCTTCGAGCTTCCTGCCGATTACATTATTCACACCGTGGGCCCCGTGTGGCGAGGCGGCGGTGAAAACGAACCCGCCCTCCTCGCCTCCTGCTACGACAAATCTCTGGCCCTCGCCGAGATCAACGGGCTGAAATCCGTCGCCTTTCCCTCGATCTCCACGGGAATCTTCGGCTATCCCACGGAGGCGGCGGCTAAAATCGCCGTAGCGCGTGGCTTGGCCTTTGTAAAAGACCACGATATGACGGTGATATGGGTGCTTTTCGACGAAAAGACGAAGGCCATTTATGATGAAGCTTTGGCGGCGGCGAAATGAAAACGATGAAATGATTTATGAGCCGGCTCGAGCCTCACGAGAGATAAAATTTCCTCAATCGAAATAATGGGCGAACGTCGTAAAATTTGTCGCCAAGGCAGCGAGAATAGGAAAAAGCGACGGATATTTTTTCCGTATGAATTTTAACTTCGATTCTTTTCCCGCAAAAAATAACGGAAGCTCACGAAGACCTTGAGAAATCGTTTTATTTCAACTATAATGGAATGCAGTGTAAAGAAAGAGAGGAGATTTTTTTATGAAACTATCCAACCGTATCGAATCCATGCCCTATAGTGCGATCCGCAAGCTGACCCCCTATGCCAACAAGGCAAAAGAAGCCGGCAAAAAAGTTTACCACTTAAACATTGGTGCACCGGACGTCGAAACCCCCCAAGAATTCTTCGATGCCATTAAGAACATCGACATGAAGGTATTGAGCTATGCTCCCTCCCCGGGTCTTCCCGAGCTTCGCGAAGGTATGGCTAAATACTATCAACGCAGAGACATCCCCATGACCGCTGACGACATCGTCGTTACCGCAGGCGGTTCCGAAGCCCTGCTTTTCACCCTGCTTGCCATTACCGACGTCGGCGATGAAATTTTGACCTGCGAACCCTATTACACCAACTATTATTCTTACTTTATCGAAACCTCGACCACGGTAACCACCTTCCCCACCGTCGTCGAAAACGACTTCCACCTGCCCTCGAAAGAAGTCATCGAATCCAAGATTACCGATAAGACCAAGGCGATCCTTCTTGCCAACCCCGGCAACCCCACCGGTGCCGTCTACACCCAAGAAGAAATCGAATTGATCGCTGACATCGCTATCGAACACGACCTTTGGATCATCGCCGAAGAGCTCTACCGCGAATTCATCTTCGACGGCAGAAAATTCCACAGCTTCGGTACCATCGAACGCATCCAAGACCGCTTGATCCTTCAAGACTCCATCTCCAAACGCTTCAGCGGTTGCGGCGCTCGTATCGGTAACCTGGCCTGCATGAACAAAGACTTCATCGCCGCTGCCAACAAGCTGGCTACCGGCCGTTTGGCTTGCCCCACCGTGGACATGATCGGTGCTGCAGCGCTTTACGACATGGATGATTCCTACCTGGATCAAATCTCCAAAATTTACCAAGAACGCCGCGACGTCATCGTCGAAGAATTAAACAAAATTGACGGCGTTAAATGCAACATGGCCGGCGGCGCTTTCTATACCGTAGCCGACCTGCCCGTAGAAAATGCCGAAGACTTCTGCCGTTGGTTGCTTGAAGAATTCGACGTCGACGGCGAAACCTTAATGATGGCTCCCGCCGCCGGTTTCTACGAACACAGCGAAGACTACATGAGCCAAGTTCGTTTGGCTTACGTATTGAATGTGGACGCTTTGAGAAAAGCTATGCACATTTTAGACGAAGGTCTGAAGGCTTACAAAGCCAGATAATCAAACCGACTATCGGAAATAAAAAAGGCTATGCTCCCTGTGGGCATAGCCTTTTTTGTGCTAGTCGGCGACTTGGACATCCAAAACAGCTTCTTTTTAGTACATTTAACCCCCTGATAAAGTAACAATAGAAAAGCGAGCAAGATAAATCCTTCCTCGCTTTTCTAATTAGTTAGTCTGAAATGTCAGGGTGTTAACTAGCACTCTACTTGAAATTCTTTTAAATGTTCTCTTACTTCACTTTCAGAAAGCTTGGTTTCGTCGGCTAAATAACGGACATCTTCATCCGTTGCTTTTTCCAATTTGTTATTTTTTACAGCATTTTTGATATAGGACTTTCTCAGTGTATGCATATCATATTCACGAGCACGAATAAGTGAAGGGTCGCTGGGTAAAATAATGTTTTCGCCCGGTTTATCATCGTCAGGATTGCCAAACAAGATCTCGACGCCGTTTTCCTTGGCAAATGTAAGTTGTGCCGTCGGGTGTTTGCCGGCTCCAGTATATTCTGTCTCTTGTACAACAATAATTTGATCTTCGTCCATTTCTTGTGCCATGGCAAATGCAGCTGTCAGAGATGTGTTGCCCGCGGGCCCTCTTTCGTAGCCTTCCAGGCTTGCCAAAGCTTCTGTAATATAGAAGGTTTCACCTTGTTTTACCGTCACGTATCGGTCGGCATAACGAAGGAATCTGGCTGCATTTCTCGGAACGTCTGAACGATCCGGCCATGTAATAAACGGGATGCTGAATCCTGTGTGTCCGGTCGTGAATGATTTTTTGTTGAAGTCGTGATCCGATGCCATGTGCAATCCGCTCAAATCGACCGATGCGCCGACAATCTGTGCGTTAGCTCCTGCTTTTTGTACGCCACGTGCGGTCCCGGTTAAGTTTCCGCCGCCGGCATTTGTACAGACAACGACATCGGGATCTTTTCCGGTCTTTTCTCTACATTGTTGTACAAGCTCGTATCCCAGTGTTTCGATGCCTGCAATAGCGAAAGGCACATAAAGGGATGCGTTAAAATAACCGGTGTCTTCTAATACTTGCAAGAAAGTGGAGAAAAGTTCCGGTCCGACTGTCAGCTGGATGACTTCTGCACCGTAAGCTTCGCAAATTCTTTGTTTTTCTAAAATCTCAGGTTGCCCTACCATTCTACTGTCGTAGCATTCTTGTACGACAATGCAGTGTAAGCCAGCCATCGCAGCTTGTGCTGCCACAGCTGCCCCATAGTTTCCTGATGTAGCGCAACATACACCTTTGTATCCCAGTTTTTTTGCCAGGTAAACAGCCATGGAGGCGCGACGAGCTTTGAAGCTGCCCGATGCGTTGCAAGCTTCATCTTTTACAAAAATCCGGGCACCCTTGCCTTTTTCCGCATACTTTCTTGCAAGGGCCGTCAGATTTTTCATTTCTAATAGAGGCGTGTTGCCCACAGCGCGATCTAATTGAATTTTACTAATTTCTTCAATTGTAAAATCAGCCGATTCACTCATCATTTTTTCGTAATCGAAACCGACACCTTCTAATTCATATTTTGAATAATCTATTCCGGTGGAGGCCAGCATGATTTCATTTTTACGGCTTAAAATCGCTTCATAGGAGTTATCTTTAGTCATTGATCTTTCCTCCAAACAAAATTTCACGTAATTGACATTGAACTTTCAATAATTCAGGGACAAAGTCGCCATAGGTGTGCGAATATTTTGGTCTAACAGCAAATAGTTTACCTGCCACTCGTCTACCCGTAACAGTCGTAACTTCTACGTCATCACCGATGTTGGCATCTTCACATAAAAAACCTTTAACCCACATTTGTAAGTCTTGTTTTTGAGTATCTTCCGGAACTTGCGGAGCCCGCTTTCCTGCCGGCAATACAATATGGGTAATTTGTACCCATTCGCCTTTACGAACTTTATTCATATTCTTTTCCTCCTAATTTATTTTGCAACTTGCTTTTCTTTCATGCCGTCATTGCGACCGACTCCGATAAAAATAGAAGCCGTCATTACAATCAACAGAGCTATAGGATAAACAACGAGAGGTGACACATCTACGCCAATAAGCGGTGCGGAGGTTTCAGACGCAAAACCCAGAGTAAAAACCATAGCCGGAGTCCAGGGCAGTAAATAGGCCAGTGTATTAGACTGTGCATCAAGGACATTTGCAATCCGATAAGGAGAAATGTTGTGTCGATCTCCCAGCGGTTTTGCGAATGACGATCCAACTGCTAGAATAGCAGGTGCATTTAAACCCATAATGCCGGAAAGTAAAATAACCATCACTGTAATAACGAGTTCTGAACCTGTCGCTGTATTCGCTGCCCCACCTAAGGCATTTAACAACCGTATGTCGCCGCCACCTGTTCGCATAATAGAAATTGATCCGAATAATAACAAAGCCAAGACACTGACTTGTAACATACCCGATAGACCTTCAAAAATGATACCACCGACTTCACGATCCAAGCCGCTTCCACTAACGTTGACCAACGCATTGACGTTTTCTGCATTAGAATCAATCATTAGAAGTTCGAATTGTCCTGTCAACAAACCGATTGCTGATGAGACAACAATTCCGATGGTCGTTGCGATAACGATGTCGCCGGTCTTAAAAGCTACATATAATGTTGCGGCTACACCGAGCAACATGAGAAAAGCCTTTGGATCGTAATTGGCAAGGTCCGTCGCAGCGGCACTTGCCGCATCGTGTTGAATTACTGAACCAAGGATGGCAAAAACAATAATTGTAATGGTTCCTGCAACGCCGGCATACTTCAATCTGGAACGTACAACACCGGGAACATCGACACCTTGGGTCGTGGCTGAACAAATTGTCGTGTCAGAAACAGGTGCTAAATTATCGCCAAAAACTGCTCCGGAAATAACCGCCCCCGCTAATAATTCAGGATTGCATCCAATCGATATTCCTGCCGGATATAACACACCCATGGCCGTTGCGATGGTGCCGAAACCTGTTCCGGTTGCAGTTGCAAAGAGGGCAGAGGCAATAAATGTTATTTCGACAAATACTACTGGACCTACGCCAAGATTAGCAGAGAAACCGGCGATCGCTAATGCGAGCCCGGACGAACTGAGCACCTTTGAAAATACGCCTGCAAAAAACCAACATAGAATCGGCGTAATCGCCTCTCGACTGGACATACCATCCACTAGCACGGAAGAATACATCGTTTTATCTTTTGCAAAAAAGAATGCCACTACGATTGCCATAAAAGCAGGCAACCATAAAGCGCCGTTGGAAATGGATCTCCAGACAAATGTTGTAAGGATGATTAAAGCAATAAACACAACAAACGGGATGAACGAAAACCATTCACCTCCGTAGAATTCAAGCTTTTTTCCTGATTCCATAAAAGCCTCCTTAGAACAAATGCAGAAACTGCGTTCTGAAAACTATAGACGAAATTTCGCCGCGAAATAATACGATATATGGTAATAAATCCGTTATCTCGTATTAATCGCATAGTAACATACGTTATAACGGAATGCAACCGTTTTCTGGAACTTTTTAATTTTATTGATTTTTGGTGGTTACTAAGCATATACTTAAAGACAACCGGTAATTTTCCTTCAGTTATTAGGAGGTTAGATTAGTTTGAATAGCGACATGGAAATGAATTTTGACGCCATCAGATTGGGCCAAGCTTTGCGTCAAGAAAGAAATAGATTGGGATATACCTTAGATGAAGCATCCAATAAGACGGGTGTTTCTAAAACGATGCTTAGTCAAATCGAGCGCGGGGAGTCTTCCCCCACTGTTTCGACCATTTGGAAGATTTCCGCAGGTCTTCGAGTATCTTTGGCCACTCTCCTTTCCCATAGCAATAAGTCCGACTATAAGGTGATAAAATTGGACGAAGTCATGCCCATCGCTGAAGATGACAATGTTTTAATTCAAAATATTTTTTTGTTCGATCCTTTATCTCCTTTAGACGGATTGTTCATCACACTGCGCCCCCACGCCAAGTACCAATCCACGGGACACAACAATGCATTACAAGAATATATTTTTGTAATTGACGGTGAATTAACAATGCATGTTGGCACAGAGTCTTTTTCCATGAGTAAATTTGATACTCTTAATTTTGAAGGCGATGAAGATCACTCCTATGAAAACGTGTCTGACGATTCGGTTACTTTTCTGTCGTTAATTAAGTATTGATACACTACTTGTGTCTATTAAATCTCATTGTAAGTGTGTAGTAAGAAATTTTCTGTCGAAACTTTTATTTTAAATTGATGTAGTAAAAAGTACATACGAACCAAATCCAAAACCACTAAAGGTCAGTAAGCATAATGCTAATTCAATTTAGCTTAATATTTAAAGAACCCACGACTCTTCGTGGGTTCTTCCGGTCTAATGACATAATTTATTCAATGACTCTATTGTACTTTTAAATCTGCAAATTGATATTAGAGGCTTGCTTGAATCTCCCTATCCCTGTGGGCATAGCCTTTTTTGTGTTAGTCGGCGCGCAAGAGGTGCAGTCTTCGCTCTCTGTTTTCCAATATATCTTTGTCCTCTTGTATGGCCGCTTCCAGTTCTTTTAGGGCGTCTTGATCGGCTCCGCTTTTTAAGGAAGCGATCAGGGCGTCCTGCTTCTCGATGATTTCCCGCTGCAGGCTCCAGGTGGTGGTGAGGTTTTTCGATGCGGCTTCCCTCGCCCGCTCTTCCAGGGCTTCGACTTTTTCTTCGGCGAGGTGGCGCATGGCTTCGCCTTCGTTACGGATGCGCTCTAAGCGGGCTTTGACTTTTTCCGTGCGGAAGGTGAGCTCGGGGTAGGCGTCCAGGATCCGCTTGTGGAAGACGGATCTATTTTCCAGCAGATAGCGGACTTCGGCGGCAATTTCTTCGCTCTTGTCGGAACGACTTTCTTCCACACCGCGCTTCAAGAGGCTCATGATGAAGGCGCTCATGACGGCGTCGGCGACAAAGAGGAGGCTCACGGCCGTAAGCAGGCTGTTAAAAAATAAAGGATCCATTAGAGACGGCAAGGCCAGGAGGCGGGGGTTCAGTATTTTTATAATGGCCGTTCCGCCGAGGCCGAAGAGGATGAGGTTGCCGATCCACACCCGGCCGTTGAGGTTCATGGGCTTTTGGCTGTAGTCCCACCAGCGGGCGTGGAAGTGCTTTTCCAAAATGTAGCTCGTCATGTATTCCAGCAGGCCGCAAAGGACGAAGGCGATGAGAAAGCTCATGGCCCAGCTTCGGTCCACGGGGGCGAGGAGGTTTCCGCCCAAGGTAACGATGACGGCGCCGGTGCCGTAAATGGGGCAGTAGGGGCCGATGAGAAAGCCCCGGTCAATAAAGCGCTTGTATTGGAAGTATTTTAGTACCACTTCCGTCACCCACCCCATAAAGGAGTAGATGAAAAATAGCCATAACAGCTGCGCTGCGTTTTCCATTGAATCATCCTTTCCTCTTTACGATTCTTCTTTTATGGTACCTGCTCGGCGATAAAAAGACCAGATTCTTTTTCCCTTTAGGGGAAATTTTTATAAGGGCGCAAAAAAGGCACGGACCTCAGGGTCTGTGCCTTTTCTCTTATTTGCTTTCCGTAAAAGCGACCGCCGTGTCTTTAAAGATGCGGATGGTGTCTTCGTATTCGTCGATTTCGATGTATTCGTCGATTTTGTGGGCCATTTTCGTGAGCCCCGGGCCGTAGACCACGAGTTCCACATCTTCCAAGTGGATGTAGCGGGAGAGTTCGCAGGTGCCGATGAGGGGGCGTACCTGCACGTTTTTATCCTTCCCCGCTTCTTTTAATGCGCGGATCAGGGCCGTGTCTTTTTTCGCTTGGGCGGCATCCAGCACTTGGTTCAGTTCCAAGGTGAGGGTGGCATTCTCGGGATTTTCGTTGTTTACGTCCACATTTTTTTGCAGCAGCTCCACGGCGCGGGCGGAGTCGTATTCCGGCACGGTGCGGGCGTTGCCTTTAATGATGACGTGATCGGGCACGGAGTTAAACTGCCGCCCCCCTTCGATGACGGAAAAGACATTGAGGGTGGCGCCTAAATCTTCGTTCCGGTAATCGGGATTGCTTGTCACAGCGTCGAAGTCTTTTTGCGTCTTTTGAATAAATTCCGCCGCCGTCATAATAGCGTTGATGCCCAGCTCGGGCATGGAGGAGTGGGCGGCCTTGCCTTCGCCGCGAATGGTGTACATAATGGAGCCTTTGGAGGCAAAGATGGCTTGGTTTTCGCCGTCGCGCTTTGTGGGCTCGGGAATGACGATGCCGTCGACCGCATCCAGGTAACCGCCTTCCACCAAATCCAGGGCGCCTTGCATGCCCACTTCTTCGCCGACGGTGCCGATAAACCACACTTCCCCGGCGAAATCCGCGCCTTCATCGGCGAGATCCAAAAGCATGACGAGGACCGCCGCCCACGCCGTGGGTACGAGCTACGCCATTAAGCTCGGCGAAGTGGAAGGCGCCATGAGCGGCTTAACCATCGGCCTGCACGCCATTATCGCCTCCATGGTCATGCCCCTGTTGATTAATTTGCTGGGCTTGTAAAAGAAAAAAGCGCCCGAAGGCGCGCTGAAAATGATGAATCGAGTGAGCGTGGGCGCACTCGATTTTTTATTGCGTTTTAAACTAGTTTTTTGATTGTTTTTTTACGGCGATGCCACAGACAATGACCGCCACAATAAAGAGAAGGGCCATGTACCATAGATTGTCATAGCATAAGCCGTGATTCAGCATCATCTGAAAACCCCAAGGTGCAGGAAAGATTCGCCCTATTTTTTCCAAACCATCGGGAAGGAGCGAACCGGGAAACAGAATGCCCGACAGCATGATCGACGGCAAAAAAACCAGTTGCGCGACCATAGTCAATTTCGCTTGACTTTTTATGGTCAATCCTAAAACACTTCCTATGCTTAAAGACACGATAATATAGATGGCCAAGGCGAGAAAGAAGGCCGGAAGATCCGAAGGCGAGGTCGCATCAAATAAAATCGGCGCAAGCATAACGATGGCGATCCCGGTAAGCAAGAGATGAAGAAAGGCTGAAATCAACGTGGTAATAAGGCCCAAGTATACGGGCACGCCGTTTGCCTTGTACATTTTTTTAATATCGCTTCCGTAGGTCTCAATGAGCGACGGCGGCATGCCGATAAACGCCCCCATGGAAACACTCATGACGATCATGGACTGAATGAGGGTGTTTTCCATTTCCGGCATAACGGATGTAAAGATGCCGCCCATAAGGAGGAAAAAAATCAGCGGAATAATGTAGCAGGCTACCAAAAGGGATTTACTCCGCATATCCAATTTCCACTGCAAGGCGATGCCGTATAAAAAACCTCTCATTCTTCTTTCCCCCTTGCCATTTCGATGAAATGCTGTTCCAATGTTCCGCGATCGACTTTTATGTCCAAAAGATGGGTACCCTTTTTCTTTAAATCCTGAAGTAGGGAAATCAATGTATCTTCAACGGTGTCCGTCTCGTAGGTACTGACGCCGTCTCGGGTTTTAATGTGGATGAGGTATTTTTTTCCAATGGTTTCTGTAAGTTCCGATACCGTGCCGCAAAAAGCGATCCGGCCGCGATTTAATATGGCCAAACGGTCGCATAACGTTTCAACCTCCGCCATATCGTGACTGGCCAAAACAATGGTCTTGCCACGTGCTTTCAGTTGACGAATCCGGTCGTGCAGTGAAACTCTGCCCTCCACATCCAGGCCCGCCGTGGGTTCGTCGAGAAAGAGTATGTCCGGGTCGCCGATCATGGCAAGGGCCAGGTGCAGCCGTCTTTTTTGTCCCGTGGACAATTGGCCGTATTGTTTTTTCTCCATATTCTGTATGCCTAACGCATCGAGGGTGGCCGGATCCAGTTTCGATCGGCTCCATGTTGAGAACAATCCGACGGCCTCCATGGGTTTTATATGGGCCGGCAGAGATGAGGACTGCAATTGTATGCCCATTTTGCCCTTCACGTCGATGGATCCGCCGTCGTAGCTTCTCAAGCCCTCGATGCACTCCAAGGCCGTGGTTTTTCCCGCGCCGTTTACGCCGAGGAGGGCGAAGGTTTCGCCCTCTTCGATATAAAAACTTAACCCGTTGAGCACTTGGTTCTTTCCGTTACTTTTCTTTAATCCACGAACGTCGATCGCACGATTCATTCTTTCACCCCTTGCAACGGATCTTTCCCCGGCGTCGAAAAATAAATTTTCAGAGCCGGCTCCAGGTAGTCGTTTATCTTTTTTTGCCTTTCTTCCCAGGCATTGGTCGCCGTGTCGATGGTGCCGATCTCCATGAGTTTCGGGAGCATCGTCATATCGCCATTCGTAAATTCCATGATCAATTCCCAATACGCTTCCACAACCTCTTGACACCGCTCGCTTTCCGGAGGCACCTGCGCCTCTTGGAGGGCGAGGATCTCATCGCTTAAGCGATTCAAGCGATCCATAAACTTTAATCCGCTTTCTTTGTTAAAGCGATTGCGAATCTTATCGAGGGTCTCATCATCGAAGCGTTTGATAAGGGAGTATGAGTCGTTTTTCATTTGCAAATTCACAATAATATCTGCATACTTTTTAAAATTGACCGTCTGCATTTGCAATACTTCTTCCCGCAACTGCTCGATTGATGTCAGAGAAGCCTTTAGCAACTCAATTTTCTCCCGTATACTATCCGCCTGATCCGCGAGAGCTGCAGCCACATCCTCCGGGGTCTCCAGAGAAATCAAGCGATGCTTAATGGCGTCTAATGAAAAACCCAAGGACTTTAAGGCCTTTATTTGATGGAGGCGAACAAGATCTTTGTCCATATAAAGCCGCCTTCCACCCTCACTTTCCGCAGAAGGAGATAATAGGCCCTCCTTGTCATAATACTGTAACGTCCGAACCGTTACGCCCATTTTCTTTGCCACCTCTCCCACCGTCATGAACTCCGGCGGTATGCTTCGATATTTTGTCACGTCGATCGACCTCCTGTGCTTTACTATACATCATAACGTAGCGTCATAAACAAGACCCTGTAAGTGGAACACTGTTTTTTCTTATCCACGCTCGAACCACTTCATGGCCACGCTTCAAAATTTAATTTACACAAATTTAACGAGCCACCGCCTCCGAAGGACGTATACTAGGTTTATGTAATTCTTCGTAATTTGTGCAGGAGACGATCCATGAAACTTTTGATTCACGACTTCACCGACGCGGAGTACAATTTCGCCGCAGATAAGGTGATCGTAGCCGACGGCAGGTACGCGCCCTGCAAGGGCTGTTTTCACTGCTGGACGAAGCACCCGGCCCGCTGCGACTATAAGGATTCCCTCGAGGAAATTGCTCGAGTGCTCGGCGAGGCGGACACGCTGATAATTGCCACGAGAAATTGCTACGGCTCATATAGCCCCCAAGTGAAGATACTTTTAGACCGGGCCATCGGCACCTCCACGCCCCTTTCCACCTATCGGGGCGGGAAGATGCACCACGGCCTGCGCTACGGCAAAAAAGACGCCTTTCTCGTTTCCGTCTACGGGCCCGTGACGGAAAAGGAAAAGGCGACCTGGCGACTTCTCGTCGCAAACAATGCCGTAAACGAGGGCTACCTTCGCCACCGAGTGGACTTTTTCCCCTCCTCGGACGATGTGAAGGAGGCGCTGACATGAAGACGGTCCTTCTCTGCGGCAGCCCGAAGAAGCGGCTGAGCGCGTCGGCCTTTCTCCTGAAGCTTGCGGCGCTTTTTATCGGCAGCGAAAAAACTTTTGTGGCGATCCCCACGGTCCCTTCCCGCTACGGCCCTGTTTTGGATGAGTTGAAAGGCGCGGACAATCTGCTCTTCGCCATGCCCCTTTATGTGGACGGCGTGCCCGGCCACGTCTTGGCCTTTTTGGAGGCGCTGGAGGCGTTCGCCAAGGAAGAGGATCTGCATCCACGCGTCTGGGTCGTCGCAAACAACGGCTTTATCGAAGGGCGGCAAAACGCGCCCTTCATGGCCATCATGGAAAATTTCTCCGCGGCCTGCGGCTTTTCCTTTATGGGCGGGCTGGGCATCGGCGGCGGCGTCATGCTCAACGTCATTCGAATCCTCTTGTCGGCGCAATTTTTCCTGATGCTCATCCCCATTTTTGCGGGCTACCTCGCCGAGGGGCGTTGGATCGTAAAAGAGCCCGCAGAAAACTTTCTTTTAAACCTGCTCATCAACGGCGTCTTGGCATCCGCCGCCCTTCTCGAGCTCATCTCCCTGGCGCGGCACATCCGCAGCCAAAAAGACTTCGGCACAAGATACACCCGCATCCTCCTGCCCGCCTTCGTCTTTATCGTCGTCGCCGATGTGTTCTTCTTTATCGCCTCCCTTCTTCAAGGCGGGTTATTTCGCGGCTGGCTCGCAAAGAAAAAGCCCACCGACGCCTTTTTAAGAAGGCAGATAGACTGAAATGGCAACGATGAAATTTAAAATCGGCGATTAACACAAATACGCATTAAAAAAGGATAGGCCCTGTGCACTGACCCCCAAAAGTTGGACTTAAAAACCAACTTAAAGAGGTCAGTTTTTTAATGTCAAAATACAATTTATAATTCAAACTAAAAATAGTAAAAGAATATTTAGAAGGTAACATAGTATACGCATCACCTGTCAACTCTTTCTTATAACTTATTATTTATTCTTATTTATTAAAAAATAACACAAAGAAGGCTCTATTAAAATAAAATATTACAGAAATTTCCCTCATTAATCAAAAGTCACCGATAAAAATTCTGACATGAAAATTTTCTCAGTGACCTTTTTGTTGCCTTATAAGTTATCTTTTATATTTTGTGTTGTAGCCTTCATTTTCTTTTGGTCTATAGGCGTTAGGATAGGCTTGGTCTGTTGCAACATCGAGAGATACTTTTTTAAGAAGTTTGTAGACATCGTAGGGATCTTCAATGGAAATAAATTTATTTGCGTCAGCCCTAAAGCTGTAAGATGAATTTCCCCCTTCGCCATTATAAACTTGGATAATTGTGCCAAGCCCCTTGATGTTTTCCATTATCGCCATCATTCTGGTCCTCACCGTCTTCGACATTCCCCTGGAAAATTACCAGGCCGGCGGCTCCATGATCCAAATGGTGATTTCACCGGTGGAAACCATCGTCATCGGCGTGAGCCTTTACAAGCAAAAGGACACGCTCATCAAATACCTGGTGCCCGTCCTCCTATCTGTGACCGTAGGCTGCGTCTTTGTCGTGCTCTTTGTGGTGTTCTTAGGAAACGTGTTGGCCGTGCCGCAAGAGGTGCTTATGGCCTCGATTCCGAAATCCGTCACCACCGCCATCGCCATGGAAATTTCCGGCAAAATGGGCTAGATCGTCTCCATTACCGTCATGTTTGTCATCTTAACCGGCATCGTCGGCGCCGTCATCGCCCCTTACTGCATCATGCTGGCGAAAATTAAAAGCCCCGTCTCCAAGGGCTTGGGGATTGGGACCGCCGCCCACGCCGTAGGTACGAGCTATGCCATTAAGCTCGGCGAAGTGGAGGGTGCTATGAGCGGCTTGACCATCGGCCTGCACGCCATCATCGCCTCCATGGTCATGCCCCTGTTGATTCGCCTTTTGGGCCTGTAGAAAAAAGCGCTCAAAGGAGCGCCGCAAAACCGTGAACCGAGCCGCATGCCGCGGCTCTTTTTTGTTTAAAAGGTGTGAAAAGGGGAAAAATATAAGCAAAATAAAAAATAAAATATGCAATACGCCGGACTATATGTGATATAATTTCAATACTAATTATATTATGGTGAATCCTGTGAATATACATATATGCTGCAAGGAGGAATTATGGAATCCAGAGAATTTTTGTGGTCCTACTGGAATTTAGTCAAAGAGGCTTGTGAGACGAAAAACGCCTTGATGGAATATTTTTCAAAGACCTACGAGCTAACCCAATTGCAGGTCCTCGTCATGGGCCAGGTGGATTCCTTGGAGGACACGTCCATCCGCTCCATCGCTAGGTCCCTGCATCGCGATCACGGCAACATTTCAAAAATCTGCACGCTCCTGGAAGAAAAAGGCTTCGTCTATCGAAAGCGCTCGGAGACGGACAGCCGAATCGTCAATATCAATCTCACGGATTCGGGCAAGGCGTATGTGGAGGAATTTCGCGGCGTCGTCGCGCCCTATTTTGAAAAAGTGGGCGAGTATCTCACCGACGGCGACCTGCGCTTTATCTTAAAGGCCATGACCAATGTGGAAAAGCTGCTTAACGAATCCGACGATGTGAAGGAGCTCCGCGGCAAGAAAAGGTTCGTCGAGCCCAAAAAATAATCCGATCAAAAAGCCTCCGTCTCTCGCCGTGTGCAGAGGGGGAGGCTTTTTTGCGCCTGAATATGTCAAATCCGAGTCATTCATAAGGGACTTGGGAAAATTTTCGTCCATGAATTATAATAGAGGAAGAAAGGAGAGGACATGAAGAATTTTTTTAAACTCAGCGTTTTAATACTTATCCTGTGCGGCCTGATAACACCGGATACGGCACATGCCGAAACGGCCCGCGCCGTAAGAAGTCCCCAGGCCCTCGTCGTCGACGGCCAAATGACGGAGCTGCGCGGCTACAGCATCGGCGGGTACAATTACTACCGGCTCAGAGATTTAGCACAGATCTTAAAGGGCAAGGTGGACTTCGATCTGAAAGGCGACGACAAACAGATCGTCGTCGACCGCACCAAGACCTACCAAAGCTTCCCCGGCGATCAATCGGGCTCAGCCAAGGAGCGCGCCCTGCTTCATCCCATGCGGCTGAAGGTCTTAGGCGACAACCCGGCGGATGTTATAGAAAATGCCTACAACATTCGGGGTTTTAACTACTTCCGCCTGAGAAGCGTCGGCACCGTTTTAGGTTTCGACGTGAGCTTTGATGAGGGGAAAAACCTGGCATTGATCACCACTAACGCCGACAGAAAACCCGCACCGGCTCCCTCGCCTGCACCCCAAGCGCCCACGGGCCGCGTGATTTTAGGAAACGAGCGGCTCTTCACGGAATACAGAAGCCTAATCGACAACAAGCGGGTGGGCCTCATTACCAATCAAACGGGGGTGGACGCCAATGGCGTGCCCGTGGCGAAAAAAATCAAGGCCTATCCCAATGCGAAGCTGGTGGCCCTCTACAGTCCGGAACACGGGCTCGACGGCAAGCAAAAGGCGGGCGCCTACGTGGCCAGCTACTTCGATGCGAAAATGAACCTGCCCGTCTACAGCCTCTACGGCCCGACGAGAAAGCCCTCCCGCGACATGCTGAAGGGCGTGGACGTCTTGGTCTACGACATGCAGGACATCGGCTCGAGGACCTACACCTACATCTCCACCCTGCAAAACGCCATGGTGGCGGCGAAGGAAAACAACATCCCCATCGTCGTCCTGGACCGACCCAATCCCCTGGGCGGGGAAATCGTGGAAGGATTCTTGCGTGAAACCCGCTTTAAATCCTTTGTGGGCATCGACAAAATCCCCATGGCCCACGGCATGACCGCCGGCGAGCTGGGACAATTCTTCAATCGCGAAATCGGTGCCGACCTCACCGTGGTCCCCATGAAAAATTGGACCCGGAGCATGGTCTGGCAGGACACGGGCCTGCCCTTCGCTCAAACCAGCCCCAATGTTCCCAATCTGGAAAGCGCCTTTTTATACATGGCCACGGGAAGCGGCGAAGGCACGGGCATCGGTCAAAGCGAATACTTCCGCTGGGTCGGCGGCAGAAATTTAGATTCCGCCGAATACGCCCGCCGGCTCAACGCGGCGAACCTCCCCGGCGTCACTTTCGTCCCCGCGCCGAAAGGCTCCCGCGGCGGCGTGCGCCTGAAGGTCACGGACTGGCACGCATTTAATCCTGCCCGCACCGGGGTCTACACCCTGGCCGTAGCCAATCAAATGCGGCCCATCAATGTTCCCGCCTGCAAAAAGCCCTACCACATGTTTTATCTGGTTCAGGGCTCGGAGCAAATGGCGAACCTCTTCCGCAGAGGCGCATCGCCTGAAACCATCGTAAAAGCCTATGAAAGCGACGTCAAAGCTTTTAAGGCGCAGCGCACGCAGTATCTGATCTATAAATAAAAACAAGCCTCCGATTTGATTCGGAGGCTTTTTAAATGGCGGGCGCACCCGTTTAATTAATCATTCTTCACGGCGTTTTGTAGCTGCCGATGCACATCGATGACCGGAGTCATAATCACCCGGCCCGTGCCGCGGTAGGCGTTGACCAGGCCTTCGCCGCTTGCGGCGGATCCGATTAAGCTTTTGCCGCTTCGCTCCACGGTAAATTCCAGGCTGTTGGACCAGGCCAGGGCCAAATTGCCGTCAATTTTCAGCACGTCGTCGACGAGATCCACGACGATGAGCTCTTCCCTGGGCACCGGGGACTCGAGACAGACGACGCCTTCGCCTTTTAAGCTTAGGTTAAAGAGGCCCATGCCGCCGAAGGCGGAGGAGACATTGGTGCGGGCGACGATTTTTTGCTCGAGCCTTCCGTCACAGGCCATAAAGAGACCGTCCTTTAAAATAATGGCGCCCTTCCAATCGGCCAGGTCTTCCAAAAGGATGTAGACGTCCGTAGGCTCGAGACACAGCCTGCCCGTGCCGGTGTATTCGGGCTTAATGGTGCTTTCGCCGGAGAGGCTGCCCTTGACGGCTTTTCCGAAAAAGTCCTTGGCTCCCTTAATTCCCGTGGTGGCACGCACGTCGCCCACCGTCCATTGCATGGCGCCGGGCTGGGCGATGACGTTGCCCTTGGAAAGGTCGCAGTACACCTGGCGTTTCCTGACGTTCATTTGAGAGGCGAAGTAGGCCGCCATGGCCTCCTCCCTGCGCACGGAAAGATCTCGCTTGTATTCCAGCACCTGAAAGGGCCCTTTTTCTTCCACGATGCGAATGTCGTCGTTGTCGGTAAAATTGTGAATGGTAAACATAGTCGCTCCTTTATCTTTGGAAATAGCGATCCAGGGCCCG
>QWCE01002950.1_pt1 | contig 19811 bp, 20 predicted proteins | sample 1972531 | NCBI WGS metagenome assembly QWCE01 (sample SAMN09866716, study PRJNA288562) | Human gut metagenome isolate term4_stool, whole genome shotgun sequencing... | reverse complement strand
AGACAAAAATGCCATTGAAAAATTTGTGGACCGCGCCATGGAAGACGACGACTTTCAGGACGTGGCCGATGTCATAGAAAAAAGCGTGGAAAGCGCCATCCATTACTCGAAGATGGGTGCCGGCGCCCTGATGCGCGGCGTGAAAAAGGGCTTCGGGCCAAAAGAGCCCGTGCGCCTTCCCGTAAACCGGGATCCCGCCAAGGTGAAGCAGAAGGTGACGGCGCCGAACACTTGGTTCTGGCTGAGAAATGCAGCCGGGCTTTCGGCCTTGGGCTCTTTTGTTTGCGCCCTCATGATCTTTATCGACGACATCGCCTATGGTGTCTTCTCCTCCGACACCATTGCCGCGTTCCTCTTTCTTTTGATCTCGGCTGCGGTATTCGCCGCGGGCACCGTCGTCAGCCAGCGCAATATGATTTTGGCGCGGGATTTCTTCCGCATTCGCCGGGAGATTCAGGACCAATCGGTCCTCGCCACAGAAGACCTGGTCACGGCGCTGAATAAACCTCAACAAACGGTGGCCGCCGAAATCAATCACATGATCCGAAAAGACTACCTGCCCCAGGCCCGCCTGGTGGAAGGAGGCGATCTGCTCCTCATCGATCACGCCGCTTACAAGGCCTACAAGGACAATTACATGGGCCGCACCGTTCCCGTGAAGGAAAATGTACCGGAAATCGAAGAGACGGAGGTCTCCGACGACGACCGGGCCACCGCCATGGAGGATTACGAAAAGACATTGAAAGAGCAGCGGGACCGCACCGGCGACGGCGTCCTGAAGGAAAAAATTTCCGCCCTCTTAAAGCTATTGGATGCCATTCGCCATGCGGTGAACACGGATCCCGGCCGGGTGGAAAGCTTAAACAAATTCGTGGACTACTACACCCCCACCACCATCAAGCTCATCGAGCGGTATCTGCAGTTTGAATCCTCCTCGGTGATTACCGAGGCCATCAGAAAAACCATGGACGATATTTTGCGCTCCCTGGACAAGGTCATCGACGGCTACGAAAAATTATTGGACACTTTGTATAAAGACGACCTCTTGGATCTCAACGCCGAGATGGACGTCATGGAAACGGTGATGAAGCAAGACGGACTCATCGAAGAATCGGAAGGAGACGAATTCCATGAGTGATGAAATCAAATTGACCCTGGACGGCGCCGCGGACGCGGACATCGAATCGGAACTGACCTTGGAACCCAAGGAAGTGGAGGCCCAAGTAAAGCTGACGCCGGCGGAGCAAAAGCAGGTGGACGACTTTGCCAAGACCATCGACCTGACCAATTCCTCGGTAATCCTTCAATACGGCGTGGGGGCACAGAAAAAGATTTCGAACTTTTCCGAAAAGACCCTAAACTCCGTGCGCACAAAGGATCTCGGCGAAGTGGGAGGGCTCCTCTCCCAAGTCGTGACGGAGCTGAAGAGCTTTGAAGACGAAGACGAAAAGGGCCTGAAGGGCTTTTTGAAGCGCTCCACCAACAAGGTGACCGCCATGAAGGCCAAGTACGACAAGGCGGAAAAAAATGTGGACGACATCGCCCGGGTTCTGGAAGGCCATCAAATCACCTTGATGAAGGATATTTCCATGTTGGATCAAATGTATGATCTCAACGAAAAGTATTTTAAAGAACTTTCCATGTACATTCTCGCCGGCAACAAAAAGCTGGAAGATGTCAGAAACCGGGAGCTTCCCGCCCTTATGGCCTCGGCCACGGAGGGAAGCCTCGAGGCACAAAAAGCCAACGACCTGCAAAACATGGCCAATCGCTTCGAAAAGAAGATCCACGATTTGGAACTGACCCGCATGGTAAGCCTCCAGATGGCGCCGCAAATTCGCATGGTACAGGCATCGAACACGGTCATGGCGGAAAAAATTCAATCTACCGTGGTGAACACCATTCCCATCTGGAAAAACCAAATGGTTTTAGCCCTCGGCGTGCACCACAGCGAGCAGGCCGCCGAAGCCCAGAAGAAAGTGGCGGATCTTACCAATCAGCTCCTGAAGAAAAACGCCGAAACCCTGCGCCAAAGCACGGTGAATGTGGCCAGAGAAAGCGAACGGGGCATTGTGGATGTGGACACCATTCGCTACACCAACGAGCAGCTGATCTCCGCGCTGGATGAGGTGCGTAAGATTCAAATCGAAGGCCACGAAAACAGAGAAAAGGCCAAGCGGGAGTTGGAAGCCCTGGAAGCGGATCTCAAGCACCGCCTCTTACCCCAAAACAATTAACAGAAAAGACTCCACATGCATTGACCCCCAAAAGTCGGACAGCAAATCCAACCTTTGGGGGCCTTTTTTATTGGGAAACTTTATTTGTATGGAATTACCAAAATCCCTTTGTCTTGTCGTAAATAATCTTTCCCACTTGCACCGCGAGGATGGCGCAGGCAAGGTAAAACAAGAGATTCAGCGGATAGATTCTTACATAGTAGATGGGATTGGCGAAACAACTTCCGTCGTGACGAAAAGCCAGCTCTTGATAAACCGGCGTTAAGAGAAAGCAGATTAAAAACAAGAGGACATCCACGGCAAGGATAATCTCGCGCCTCGTAAAAAGTTTTTTCTGTCCTCTGCGTCCATGATCCACGGTTCCTTCCCCCGTCAAATCATCCATGGTCACGTCAAAAAACGTGCAAAGCTTCAGCAGATTGCTCGTGTCGGGCACGGCCAAATCCTGTTCCCATTTCGATATGGCTTGACGGGACACATGAATGGAACCTGCCAATTCTTCTTGGGAAATGCCCCGCTCTTTTCTAAGGGAGTAAATCCTTTCTCCTATTGTCATGGTTCCTCCTTTCTTTTCCCTTGTATTTTGCCGTTATTTTATCTTTTTCGCCGCCCATTTTCTATCTATTTCAGTTGGCAATGAGGCAACCGGACTTTCCAATTCAATGTTTCTCTCTGAATCGAAGGATTTTTCATCCGATTATTCGCTGAATATAGGAAATGGGGCCGCCCCCACGGGAACTTGTTCTTCGACTGATTGAGTTAGTTACCTGGATCCCTTCGCCTTGTCGTAAATAATCTTTCCCACTTGCGCCACGAAAATAATGCAGGCGAAGGCGAGGAGAATGTTTAGGGGGAAGTGTTGTAAGTATTCCCTCGAATCAGTAAGGTATTGGCCATACACCTTGCAGTCCACCCACTGAAAGAGAGGCGCCAGGAGAAAACACAAGAGGAACAAAACCCCGTCCAGGATAAAAATAATCTCCGCCTTTGAAAAGCGGTCCTGCTTCACAGGTCCCGCCTCTTCCCTACCCTCGAGGTAGGCCGTGGTCGTGTGAAAATAGCCGCAAAGCTTTAAGAGCTCGCCCCGACTCGGCACCTGCGTGCCCTGTTCCCATTCCCGCAAATCATCTGCGGGCACCTCAATGGCTTCCGCCAAGGTTTCTAAGGACATGCCCTTGTCTTTTCGTAAATTCGCTATGCGACCTGCTAATGTCATTCGCGCCTCCTTTTTGCATTTTTATTTAATACATTTTATCAAAAACCGCATCCTCGCGCCATGTTCTCCGCAAAAAACGGCTCTATACTATCCATTGAGGAGTTTACTCCCTAGGGCGACCCATAAAGTTGGACTTAATCGAGCAAGCAAAAATACTACTTTTAATAACATGAAGATGGAATTGAAAAATCATCGGCCTTTTTATTTGACGCGAAGAACCCATCTCGGTATGGAAATCATGGCGTTGAATGGTATGCCTACACATGGCTCCAAAGCAAAACGACCGGCTATTATCTAAGTTTTTTAAAGATTGCTGCCGGACGGGCAAATTATGGTCGATGTTTGGGTATCACATCATTGAATGAATCTCACCAAGCTGAGTTACGAGCAATTCAAATCAGATAAGGAGATTAGACATGAAAAGCAAAATGATTCGCTTCGCCCTATATGTTACCGCACTATGTCTTATTCTATCGGATCCTGTATGGGCTTATAGGGGAAGCCGTGACCCTATGAAAGAGCCATGGTATACCCCTGCAGTGAACTACCGGTTTCGTAAGGTCTGCTTGGGAGAGGAGGTGCCCGAGGACCTAAACAACTTGCAAAAGCAGGTGACCTGGTCTGACCTGGCCGAGACCTTGTCCAAGCTGGACAAGAATTATTCTGATGCCAACTACCAAACTGACTTATCTTCCGGTCCGGTGGCTTGGGCCAAGGACCTTGCTATAATGGACCGGGATTTAGGAGGGGATGATGAAGTCACCCGACTTGACGGAGCTAGGGCGCTTGCTACTTTCCTAAAGAAATCCTGTGCCAAAAGCCAAGCCCCTTTGAGTAGCACCGGCTTTTCGGATTTTTCCGACATTCCCCGGGTCGACCGGGAAGCTGTCCTCTTTGTAAAGGCCAATGGACTGATGAAGGGCCATGCTGACGGGCACTTTGGAGGAAATGAGCCCCTGCTTGTCTGCCAGCTGATCCAAATTCTCTACAATGGGCGAGAGCTTTTTTCAGATATTCGGCTAGACAAGCTCTTTTTATTGGACCCGGCCCGGGTAGATTCTATTGAAATCCAAGATGGAACTACCGGAGATGTAAAGGTCATTAGGGAAAGGGACCAAGTCGCCAAGCTGGTAAAGCTCCTTAACAGCTTCCGGTTTCATAAGGCAGAATTTTCAGACCGCGACGGCTGGACTTGCCGGATGAAATTATATTCTTCTTCCGGCTTGGAGACAGACTTTACCTTGTCTGTCGACAGCGCGACCCTTAACCGGACCCGGTACCTATCGAATGACCCTCATTTTTCCACCGTCGTTAAGTGACCGGATCCTGTACAAGGGGCTTAATAAACGGCACCCCCTAAGGCATAGAGTCTCTCTCTTTCCTATGGGATAATCCTTGTGCTGTGCCTTCAACTGATATAATGGCTTTAAACACATTCTCTTTTCTGCATTCGGAGGTCGCCTATGAAGCCCGCATTCAAAGACTTACTTATCGACATCATCCTGCTGTTTCTCGTCACAACCATCGCCCTGGTTCTTTCCTTTGCATTTACCGTCACGGACATGACGCCCGATCTGCTCCTGCTCTTTTTTCAAGAGAAAACCGTCGTCCTTTATAATTTTCTTCCGCTTTTTCTCATGGCCCTGTTTTTCTACTTTACCCTGGGAAAAATCCGATCAAGCGCCGCCGCCCTCTTTCTTCTCGTCGCCCTTATGGGCGTGGTGCAGGCATCGAAGCTCCACTACCGCTACGAAAATTTTAAATTCGCCGACTTGGCCACGACGAGAGAAGGCGCAAAAATGGTGGCCAATCAATTCAGCCCGGTGTTGCCGCCCTATTTTGTTCCCTCCGTCGTCTTGATGGTTCTTATCGTCGCTTTTCTGATTTGACTGAAGCGCCCCCGCCTTCATCTTTCCTATCGCCTCGCGGGGGCGCCGGGGAATTAAGCGGCTATTTAAATCGCTGCCGCACCCCCTACATCCTGTGGGCCAATCGCGCCTTAAAAGAAAAGATGCAGAAGCCCTTCCTCGGCGAAGGGCCCGATTTGTCGCCACAGTATTTAATGAATTATGCCTTCCGTTACCTGGGCTGGACGGGCCCGAAATACATGCAAATTATGGAAGAGAAGCTGCCCGAGGTCACCGTGGTCAACGATCAGGTGATTAAAAACGAAGGGCGCTACCTTTTTTCGAAAGACGAGGAGTTTGACGCCGTTCAACAGTTTGTAAAATCCCTGGATTACTACAACAACAAACATTTTTATTATTTCGGACATTAAAAAACAGACCCCTTCGGATCTGTTCGACGAATCGAGGAAGGCTTGCCTCCCTCGATTTTTAATGGATTTTCACTCTCTTTTTATATTTTACATAAACATTCCCATAATAGCCCGAGCAATAATCACCACGACAAAGGTCGGAAGCATATTGGCCACCGGCACCTTTTTTATATCCATAAGCCCCAGGCCGATGGCGAAGACCATGATTCCTCCGGCGGAAGTGAGATCCGCCACCAGAGCGTCTGAAATGTAGGGGGCAATGGCGTGGGCAAAGAGCACCATGGTCCCTTGGTAGATGAAAAGGGGCAGGGCGGAAAAACCGACCCCCATGCCCAAGGCCGCCGCCATCACCAGGGCGGTAAGACCGTCCAACACACTTTTAATAAGCAGCGTGTCATTGTTTCCGGAAACGCCCGCCTGAAGAGAGCCTACGATGGCCATGGCACCTACACAGAAGAGTAGACTCGCCTGAATGGCCGCCGTCATGGGCCCGCCGTTTTCCGTGCCGGCCTTTTCGAAGCGCTTGTCGATTTTTTCGCCGAAGCGGGCCAAGCCGCCGTCGATATCCAATGCAGCGCCGATGCCTGTCCCCAGGGCCATCGACAGAATCACCACGATAAATTGATCCGCCTTCATGCCCATTTGAATCCCCATAATCGACGCACACAACGCCAGCGCAGTCATGACCTGGGTCTGTACTTTATCGGAAATTCGCTGTCCTACGTAAACGCCGATTAGAGACAAAATAAACACAGCTCCTGAATTGGCCAATACGCCGATCATGTTTCCCTCCTTCGCTGGTCCATAAATAACAGCTGCTGAATGTAGCCGGCATCTTCGCCGAAGCGCTCCATGGCATAATCCGACGCGGCCTCTCTGCTTTTAAATTCGCCGAAGCGCGCCATGGCACGTGCGATCCACACGTCCACGGGAAAGGCGTCTTTTTTTCCGTAGCCGAAGAGCAAAATGCAATCGGCCACCTTGGGACCCACCCCGGGAAGCTGCATCAGATACTTCTTGGCTTCATTATACGCTAATTCATAGGGCCAGTGTAAGTCGAATTCTCCCGCGGCCACCATGTGGGCCACCTCGATTAAATACTTGTCCCGATAGCCCGCTCCGAGGGCGCGCAGCGCATCCGAAGAAAGGTCCGCCATCACTTCCGGTGCCGGCAAGCTGTAAGCTACAAGGCCATGGGCCTCCGCCAGTTTGTTTCCGTAGTTTTTCGAAAGATCCAAGACGGTCTTTCGAATGCGAAAGAGATTGTTGTTGGAAGAGAGAATGAAGCCTACGACGGCTTCCCAGGGATCCTGCTTTAAGATCCGAAGGGATAAATAGGGCGCGAGATCCTTTAAATCCTCGGAACTTCGCACCAGCTCGGCGGCTCGGGCGTAATCGTGGCCCTCGTCGAAAAAAATCTCGGCGGCGGCCCTGTCTCCGGCAATGCACTCGCCTGCTTTGAGAAAAAAGGCGTCTTTTCCGTTTACGGCACAGATCCTATCTTTCTCCTCTTCCCAATGGTGAAACTGCCCGCTTTTTATGGTCATCACCGGATCGAACACGTGCTCCTCCTTCCAAAAAAATAAGAGCGAGGCATTTGCCCGCTCGTAAATCCTACCGGCCTAGCGATCCCGCTCCGTTAAGTAATAGCTCAATGTCAAGAGGCTGTCCGTGAGACGAATATTTTCCACGATGACCCCTTCCGGCGCCTCCAAATCTTCCGGCGCGAAGTTCCAAATGCCGCGAATGCCCGCTTCAACCAGGCGATCGGCAATGGCTTGAGCCCCTTCTTTCGGCACAGTTAAAATGGCCACTTCCACTTCTTCATGATCCTTCATAAACTGTTCCAATTCGTCGACGGAACGGACCACTTGATTGCCCACGGTGGAGCCGATAACCCGCTCGTCTCGGTCGAACATGGCGACGATTTCAAAGCCGCTGTCCAAAAAGCCCTTGTAATTGCAAATGACCGTCCCCAAGCGACCGGCGCCGATTAATATGGTTTTGTAAATGGTCGGAATGCCCAATATGTTTTCCAATTCGGACTTTAATACGGCCACCTTGTATCCGTAGCCCTGTTGGCCGAAGCCGCCGAAATTATTTAAATCCTGACGAATTTGTGACGCTGTAAATCCCGTTAACTCACTTAATTCTTGGGAAGAAATACGGTCTTCGCCTCGATCATCCAATTCGATTAAATATCTATAATATTTCGGAAGCCTTCTTATGACGGTTTCTGAAACTTTTCCTTTACGCATAGCCAAATTTATCACCTTTCACTGTCTCTATTCGGAAGAGTGTTATGAATTTATCTAACTCTAAGGACTAGTATACAAAAAAAACCATCAATTGAAAAGCTTTTTCCGCTATTTCGCCGACTTTTTCTCCCCGCCCTTTTCTGCTATGATATTTTTAGCAAGGAGGAGAGGCATTTGGCAATCGTATCGGCACAAGGCTTAGAAAAGACGTTTTACATCGACCCCATATTAAAGGACGTGGGATTTTTAATCGAAGCGGGGGAAAAGATCGGGCTCATCGGAAACAACGGCAGCGGCAAAACCACCCTTATGGCCATGTTGGCCGGGGAGCTCACCCCGGACGGGGGAAGCATTTCCACCACCAAGGATTTGGAGGTGGGCTATTTGGCCCAACACGTGGCCGTCACCGAAGGGGCCAGCATCTACGACGAGTGCATGGCGTCGTTTCAGGCGGTCATCGAGCTTGAAGAAAAGCTCCGCGCCATGGAAATGGAAATGGCCCACCTCGAGGGCGAGGCCCTGGAAGAACACATCGCCCGCTACCAGGTGTTGGTGGATCGCTACGAAAAAAGCGGCGGCTACAGCCGGGAGAGTGCCGTCACCGGCGCCCTTCGGGGCCTGGGCTTTTCCGAAGAGGAAATGGCGATGCCGGCGGAAAATCTCTCCGGGGGCCAAAAATCCCGCCTGGCCCTGGCCAAGCTCCTTCTCCACGAGCCGGATCTCCTCCTCTTGGATGAGCCCACCAACCACTTGGACATGGATTCCATCGCCTGGCTGGAAAAGTTTTTAAAGGCCTTTAAGGGCGCCGTGGTCGTCATCAGCCACGACCGCTACTTCTTAGACGCCATTGTGGATCGCATTCTCTATTTAAGAGACGGTGTGGTGAAAAGCTATCAGGGAGATTACACCAATTTCGTCCGCCGCAGGCAAGAAGAGGAAGAGCAGATGCGCCACGCCTATGTGATGCAGCAGAAGGAAATTAAGCGTCAAGAGGAAATGATCAAGCGCTTCGCCTCCTGGAACCGGGAAAAAAGCGTGCGGGCCGCGAGAAGCAAGCAGAAACAATTGGACAAGATGGAGCGACTGGAAGATGTGAAGGGCGAAAAAAATCTGCTCCTTTCCTTCGCGCCGGCCACGGAAAGCGGCCGCGACGTGCTCCACGCGGAGCATCTCTCGAAATCCTTTCCCACGAAGCAACTCTTCGACGATGTGACCTTTCCCATTTACAAAGGGGAGCGGGTGGGGCTTATCGGGCCCAACGGCATCGGAAAAAGTACCCTGTTTAAAATCATTATGAACGAAATCGCCCCCACATCCGGCGAGGTGCAATTGGGAAAAGGCGTCACCATCGCCTATTTCGATCAGGAAATGAAGACTCTGGACGAAAATAAAACCGTGGCGGAAGAGCTCTGGGACCGCTACCCGAAGCTGGACCGCTTTCAAATTCACGCCTACCTGGCCCGCTTCCTCTTTACCGGCGACGATTTGGACAAACGCATCGGCGATCTCTCCGGCGGGGAAAAGGGGCGGCTGTCTCTTTTAATCATTATGCTCTCAGGCGCCAATTTCCTCCTCTTGGACGAGCCCACCAACCACCTGGACATCGAGAGCAAGGAATCCTTGGAGGCGGCTTTGAAAGACTACACGGGCACCATTCTTACCATTAGCCACGACCGCTACTTCCTGGATCGAGTGGCCACGAAAATCGTCTGCCTTTCCGAGGAGGGCACCTTTATGGTGGACGGAGACTACACCTACTTCCTGAAGAAATGGGAAGACGCCCACACCGTGGAGGAAGAGGAAGAAGAGATCACGAAGACGCAAATCGTGAAGGAAAAGAAAAAATCCCGAGAGGAACAAAAGGAAGCCCGCCGGCGAAAAAAAGCCCTGCGGGATACGGAGGCCGAGATCCACGCCCTGGAGGCGGAGATCGAAGCCATGGATGAAACCCTGGCGGATCCCGCCACCTACGAAGACCATCGGGCGGCACTGGAGCTTTCCCAAAAGCGGGATGCCACCCAAGAAAAATTGGACGCCCTCTACGACGAATGGTTCGCTCTTTCGGCGGAAGAAGAGTAAAAACGGCACCGACGTGTCGTTTTTTTATTGGAAGAAACGCCCTGAATTCTCCTCGAAGATTTCGCCGGCGCAATGGATGCCGGCCGATTAAGAGACAAAGGGAAATAAAGGCGGTGCATCCGCCCTCGAGGCAAGAATTTAACGCGGGGAAAAGAAAAAAGAAAAAAAACGCCTTCTCCTTATTAAACTTCCCTTTCTTCCCCTTTTTACCTCGTTCTCATTTTCAGCCTCTCTTTATTTTCACGTTTTGTTTTTTTAATCCACATGTTCTTCACAGTATACACAGATCTGTCCACAGCTTACGGCCCTTATTCACCGAATTTAAAAAAGTTATCCACCTTATCCACAGGCTTATACACGTTTTCCCAAATCCCCTCACGTCGACCGGTGCAATCTCTAAGATCCGTCTATTTGTCGGGGATTGTCGCCTTTTTGCCCGCTCGTGCACTATTTTCCCGCATCTTCGCCTATTCTCATTCTCAGCTTAACATGGGCAAAACAAAACCGCAGCCTTTTCGCTGCGGTCATTTTCTTTTATTCCAGTCCCAGATTCGGATCGGCATAGACCGAGCCCGCCTCGCCTTTTAAGTGGCTGTAATAGCCCACAGAAGCGATCATGGCGGCGTTATCGGTGCAGAGGATGGGATCCGGGTAGTAAATGGCCACGCCTTCTTTTTCGCCGCGGCTTTCCATGGCGGCGCGGAGGCCCGAATTGGCGCTGACCCCGCCGGCGAGAACGATGGTCTTCTCCCCGAGTTCCCTCGCCAGGCGGAAGGATTTTTCCACGAGGACGTCGATGACGGCGGCCTGAAAGGATGCGGCCATGTCCGCCACGCGAATTTCCTCGCCCTTTTGCTTCGCCTGATTCAACTCGTTTAACACGGCAGTTTTGAGGCCCGAGAAGCTGAAGTCGTAGCTGTCCGCCTCAAGCATGACCCGAGGCAGGTCGTAGGTCTTCTCGCCTTCTTTCGCCAGCTTGTCGATGACCGGCCCGCCGGGGTAGCCGATGCCCATGGCCCTCGCCACTTTGTCGAAGGCCTCGCCGGCGGCATCGTCTCGGGTCTTGCCGTAGAGGGTAAAATCCACGTAGTCGGTGACGTGAATCAAATAGCTGTGGCCCCCGGAGACGATGAGCCCCACAAAGGGCGGCTCGAGATCCTTGTGGGTCAGGTAATTGGCGCAGATGTGGCCGCGAATGTGGTTGACTCCCACAAAGGGCTTGTGGCTTGCCAGTGCCAGCCCCCGCGCCGCCGTGAGCCCCACGAGGAGGGCGCCGATAAGCCCCGGGCCCCGGGTCGCGCAGATAAGATCCACATCCTCCATGGTAACTCCCGCCTCTTCCAAGGCCAGATCCAACATGGGCAGAATGGCGGAGACGTGTTTACGGGATGCGATCTCCGGCACCACGCCGCCGAAGAGCCTGTGAATTTCGATTTGTGATGAAATCATATTGGACAAAATCTCTCGGCCGTCTCGTACGACAGCCACGGAGGTTTCGTCGCAGGACGATTCCACGCCCAGTGTCAACATACTACCACCTCTTCCAATAAATCAGCCCGTCGCGCTTCACGTGGGCGTAGTAATTTTTTCGTACCCCTTCCAATTGAAAGCCCAAAGATTCGTAGAGATTAATGGCCGGGATATTGTCGTCCCGCACTTCCAATGTGGCGGAGGTCATGCCCTTTTCGTAAACGGCGAAAAGGTAATGGTTCATCATGTAGCGGCCGTAGCCGTTTGATCGAAATTCGCCGCCCACGGCCACATTGCCGATGTGGGCCTGATCCCCTAAAAGCCAGGCTCCCACGTAGCCGATGATGACGTCGTGGTAAAGAAGCACTTCGTAATAGGTGAGGGGATTGTTCAGCTCCCGCTCCCAGCTGTCCCGGGACCAGGGCGCGGTGAAACTTTCCTCTTCGATGGCAATAATATCGTCTAAATCCTCAACTGTCGCTTCTCGCGTCGAGAGATTCTCCATGTTTCCTCCTGTATTCTCGCATGGCCTGTGTGGGCCGTAGGTAATTGGGCTCCAGGGCGTAGGGATTCGACGGCCCTTCTTCTTCAAACTGCGCCGCGCCTTCAAAGGCAATGGCCGCCGCCGACACCCGGGACAGGTGATCGGGATAGAGAATGAAATCTTCCCGCACGGAAAACGCCTCCCGATACTTTTTCAGGCCGTCGCCGATTAAGATGGCGCCCTCTGGGGCCTCTTTTATAATGGATTCCACCGGGTAGGCGTCGTCTTTTTTCAGGCGCACAAGCCCCTCGCCCTTTTTTTCAAAGAATGCGGCGTACACCCGCTCCCTCCGCGCGTCGAAAAGGGGAATCACCACGCCGTCGGTGGCCACTTCCCGAGCCAGGGCCTTTAAGGTGGAGACGCCGACGACGGGAATATCCAGTGTGCGGCCGAGGACTTTGGCGAGGACCACGGAGATCCTGAGCCCCGTAAAGGAGCCGGGACCCACGCCGGTGGCGATGAGATCCACATCTTCCATGGCCCAATCCGCCGCACAAAGCATGTTTTGAATCATATTGATAAGCCCTTCCGAGTGGCTCGCGCGGCTGTTTACCGAGGCTTCGGCCACGACCTTTCCGTCTTCCGTGAGGGCGCAGGTGGTCTCCATGGTGGCCGTATCAAAGGCGAGAATTTTCATAAGCTGCCACCTCCTCTTCCAGTTCCTTTCCCCGAGGGCCGAAGCCTGTGGCCCTCACGTCCCGGGTATCTTCGTCGATGCGCGTAAATTCCAAGCGCAACACATCCTCCGGAAGGCTGTCCGCGATAATGTCCGCCCATTCCACGGCACAGACGGCGCCCGAGTCCAGCATGTCTTCCCCGCCCATGTCGAAAAATTCATCTTCATCTTTCAGTCGGTACACGTCAAAATGGTAAAGGGGCAGCTCCCCTTCGTATATATTTAAAATGGCGAAGGTGGCGCTGGTCACCTCCGAGGAAAGGCCCATGCCCTTGGCCAAGGCCTTGACGAAGGTGGTCTTTCCCGTGCCCAAATCCCCGACCAGGGCCAGGACGTCGTAGGCTTTTAATTTTTTTCCTAAATACAAACCGAAGGCTTCGGTTTGTACGGTGCTTTTCAGTATCATAGCTTCCTCCTGCTTCTTATTATAGTCAATCCGCGGGCGAGAGAAAAGGAATTGAAGGCAAGAAAAAAGACCTTGCCGAAACAAGGTCTCTCCCTTAATTGTTTAAGCCCGGAATCAATCGCCGCAGGCCTTCTTCTTGGCCCACCACGGGGACTTGGTAGTCCGTGAAGGTGAGCTTCAGGTTTTCTTTCTTGCCGTTTCTCGACACGACGACATCTACCGTATCGCCGGCCTTGTACTTGTAGAGCTCGCGCCTCAGTTGGCTCATGCTTTGAATGTCCGTATCGCCCATTTTCAGAATAATGTCGTTGACCTTCAGGCCCGCTTGGGCGGCCGGGGATTCGGCTTCCACCCCGCCGACGATGACGCCTTTGCCGCCGGTGCCTAAATCGTAGCCGCTACGCTCGACGGCGCTCACGGTGTAGCCGCTCATCCCGAGGGCCACAGATTTAAAGTCGCCGGTTTTCATGACCTGTTCCACAATGGGTTTCGCCGTGTTAATGGGAATGGAAAAGCCCAGGCCTTCCGCCGAAGAAATCTTCACGGTGTTAATGCCGATGACTTGGCCTTCGCTGTTTAAAAGGGGCCCGCCGGAGTTGCCGGCGTTAATGGAGGCGTCGGTTTGGATCAGGCCGTCCATGTAATTGCCCTGCACTTCGCCGATGTTTCGGTTCAGGCCGGAGATGACCCCACTGGTGACGGAGCGCTGAAAGTCGAGGCCCAGGGGATTGCCGATGGCCACGGCGGTCTCGCCGATATTGATGCTGTCGCTGTCGCCCATGGGTAGGGGCGTGAGGCCTTTCTTTTCGATCTTCACGAGGCCCAAATCCATGGTCTCGTCGGACCACACGACTTTGCCCTCGGCTTCCGATTGGTCATTTAAAAGCACCTTGACCTTGTTGCCCTTGGCGCCGACCACGTGGGCGTTTGAGAGGATAAAGCCGTCTTCCGAAAGAATAAAGCCGCTGCCGCTTCCCTGCACGGCCATGGGGCCCATGAGGGTGTTTTTCGTCGTGGAGGTGGTGATCCCCACCACGGAGGGCATGGCGTATTGAGCCACGCTTTCCACGACGCCGGCTTCGTGCTTTCTCGTCTTGTCCGCCGGGGGCTCAACTTGCGGCTTCAGCCCTTCCGACACGGCGGGCTTCGGCATGTATTTGTAGGTGACGACGCTTCCCACTGTGCCGCCGATCAAAGAAAAGATCAGGGCCCAGAGGATGAGAAAGCCGCCTCGTTTCTTTTTTCTTCCGTAATGATAGCTTGTGGAGCGGTTTTCGCCGCCGAAGTCTCTGTTTGGTTCCATGGGATTCCTTTCTATTTTTATCTGTTTCATTTTTCATCGTTTATTTACTATGACTATACCCATCGAAGTTGAACTTCTTGTGAAACCTTTACAAAGATATTTATTGGGTATAAGTAAAAAAGATACGAAACGATTCCCGCGAGCTTTTCGCGACTAAAGGAGGTTATCTTATGGATTTTAAACAAATGGTAAAGAAAAGACGCTCCATGCGCAAGTACAAACAAGATCAAAAAATGGACGACGAGGCCTTATTGGAACTGTTCACCTACGCGTCCATGGGCCCGAGTAAATCCAACGCCCACCCGGTGGAATTTCTCGTGGTGGAAGATCCCGAAAAGAAGAAGGCTCTGGCCGAATTAAAGCGCTTCGGCACGAAGTATTTGGCCGATGCGCCGCAAATTATCGTGGTCATGGGCAACGACACCTCGGAGCCCACCTGGATCGAAGAAGCCACCATTACCTCGGCTTATTTGGGCCTCTTGCTCCACGCCGAAGGCTACGCATCCAGCTGGATCAATATTCGCGAACAAACCAATTCGGCCGGCGAAAGCTCCGAAGAAATCGTGAAAAAGCTCTTTAATATTCCCGAAAACTACGGCATTTTGTGCCTGATCCCCTTCGGCATCTCCGACGAATGGATCCAAAGCAGAAAATACTTCGACATTTCCTCCAAGGTACACAAAGATACCTTCTAAATAGAAAAGCGGCCACGAAGCCCTTCGCTTCCGGCCGCTATTTTAATGCCCTTCTTTAAAAGTGATCCGTTGATTTTCCGAGTCGATGGCCTCGATGCGCACGATGGAATACACGTCGAGCCCCGCCTCTTCCAGGCGTCCGCGGCCCGGCTGAAAGGATTTTTCCACGCAGATCCCCACGCCGGCCACCTTGGCCCCGGCCTGCCGAACAATGTCCACCAGGCCCAGGGACGCTTCCCCGTTGGCGAGAAAATCGTCGATGATCAAGACGGAATCCTCCGCCGTCAAATAGGCCTTGTTCACCATGACTTTGGAGGTGATTTTTTTCGTGTAGGAATACACGTCCGTCACAAAGGCATCTTCCGCTTTTAATGTAGCGGGGCGCGCCTTTTTGGCGAAGAGCATGGGCACGTCGAAATGGGCCGCCACCATAATGGCCGGCGCAATGCCCGAGGCCTCCACGGTGAGCACCTTCGTCACCTTTCGGTCCTTGAAATAATCGTAAAATTCCGCCTCGATCTCCTTCATCACCTTGGGATCGATTTGATGATTGAGAAAAGAATCGATCTTCAACACATTTCCCGGGTAGATGACCCCGTCCGCTTCGATTCGCTTTTGTAAATAACCCATGGTTCCTCCTCGCTGGTATTTATTAAACAGTGTAACACAAGCGCGTCCTTCCTCCACGAAAAAAATCAGCATGCGGCGGAAAAATTTTTTATGAGAGATTTTAATTCGGCGAGGCCCTCTTTTAATTGATCCACGCTCATGTTGCCGTAGCCCACGATGAGGCGGGGATAGCCTTCCTGTGCTTGCCCTTGGGAGAAATCCGAGAGCCCCTTCATATGGATGCGGTGTTTCTTTAAGTAGGCCAAGAGCTCCGCCTCGCTCCTGTTTACCTTGCAGGTCAGAATAAAGTGCATGCCGGCCCGCTTGTCGTCCACGGAAAAGAGATCGTCGCCTAAAAAAGCCTCCGCGGCGATTTTCCGCCGCTCGTCGTAAATCTTCCGCTGGCGATTGAGCCGGCGCTCGAAATGGCCTTCTCTCATGTACCGAGCCAGAGCCAGCTGCACGAGATTGGGAATGGGGCAGTTCATCCCCGGGCTCAAGTGGCGGTAGCGGGCCATAAGGGGCCGGGGCAGCACCATAAAGGAGATGCGCAAGGTGGGCGAGAGGGATTTTGAAAAGTTGGACATATAGATCACCCGGTCCACGCCGTCCAGACTCTTTAGAGCGGGAATGGGCCTGCCGTAATACTTGTATTCGCTGTCGTAATCGTCTTCGATAATGTAGCTTCCCGTGGCCTTTACGTGGTTTAAAAGCTTGATGCGCCGATCCACCCGAAGAATGCTCCCCGTGGGAAACTGATGGGAGGGGGTCACGAGATAAATGCTCCTTTCACCTGTAAGGGCGTCGGGATCCACGCCGGCCTCGTCCACGGCCATGAAATCGTAGGGAACGCGGTTTTGCTCGAAGATCTTCTTCAGGCCAATGTAGCCCGGATTTTCCAGGCGAAAGGGCGCGTCTTTCGGCAAGAGGGCAAAGAGAATCAAAAGCAGATACTCCATGCCCGCGCTTAAGAGAATGTCTTCCGCCGAAACGTCCACGCCCCGGGAGGCTTTGAGGTAATCGGCTACGGCGCCCCTGAGCTCCGCGAGCCCTTCTTTTTCCCTGCGGTTTAAAGGCTCCTTTTGCTCCGCCGCCCACTGAAGGCATTTTTTAAAATGATTGTCCGGAAAGCGGTAATCGGCATTTTTATTTAAATCGAAATCGTAATCGTAGGCCGGCGCTTCGCGGGCGGGCGCCGCCGGGGCCGGGGCGATTTTCTTGTGAAGATTTTCGATCTCCGCCACGAAATAGCCCACCCGCTCCTTGGCGATGAGGTAGCCCTCGTCCACCAATTGATCGTAGGCGGCGGTGACCGTGTTCACGGACAGGCCCAAGTGCCGCGCCAGGTCCCGCTTCGAGGGAAGCTTCTCCCCTTCCCTCATGGCGCCTGTGGCCACGGCGTCTTTAATGTGTTCGTACAGGGCCTCGTAGAGGGGTTCGTCCCCGTTAAAGTGCATGGTAAACAATCTGGTCCCTCCAAATTTTATTTATTTGATCCTTTTGATGATACCAAATCTGGCCTACAATGTCACTGTAAAGATTACATAAATCACAAGGAGGATGACATGAACGAAGCATTTATCAAACTCACCGATTCCCTGAAAGGCGGCGTCATCATGGACGTCACCAGCCCCGAACAAGCGAAGATCGCAGAAAGTGCCGGCGCCGTGGCCGTCATGGCTCTGGAGCGGATTCCCGCCGACATTCGCGCCGCCGGCGGCGTGAGCCGCATGAGCGATCCCAAAATGATCAAAGAAATTCAAAAGACGGTAAAGATCCCCGTCATGGCCAAAGTGCGCATCGGCCACTTTGTGGAAGCATCCGTGCTTCAAGCCATCGGCATCGACTACATCGACGAATCGGAAGTCCTCACACCGGCGGACACCACCTTCCACATCGAAAAGAAGAAATTCGACACGCCCTTCGTCTGCGGCGCGCGGAACCTTTCCGAAGCCCTTCGCCGCATCGAAGAAGGCGCGGCCATGATCCGCACCAAGGGCGAAGCCGGCACCGGCGACGTGTCCCAAGCTGTGGATCACATGCGCTCCATTATGGGCGAAATCGCCTATGTGAAAAGCGCCAAATCCGACGAGCTCTACGCCCTGGCCAAGGAAATGGGCGTGAGCTACGATCTTTTGGTTTACGTCCACGAAAACGGCAAGCTCCCCGTGGCCAACTTCTCCGCCGGCGGCGTCGCCACCCCCGCCGATGCCGCCCTTATGCGCCGCCTCGGTGCCGAAGGCGTCTTTGTGGGAAGCGGGATCTTTAAGTCCAATAATCCCGAAAAGCGCGCCAAGGCCATCGTCAAGGCCGTGGAAAACTACATGGACGACAGCGTCATCGCCGAAGTGAGCGAAGACATCGGCGAGGCCATGGTAGGCATCAATCCCGACGAAATCGAAACCATTATGGCGGAAAGATAAACGACACCGTCTTCTCTCGACATCAATACATGAAAAAAGCGGATCTCCTTTTCGGAAATCCGCTTTTCTTTGTTTTATCGTCCCGCAGCGCTTGTTTTGTGTTTCTTCGCCAGGTCGTTGTTTATGAATTTATTTTTCTCCGCCTGAGACATCATAAGCTTGATGCGATTGGTTTGGTTTACCGCCGAGGCGGAGGCATCGTAGTCGATGGGAATGATATTGGCCGTGGGATAGGCTTCCCGCACGGATTTAATCACGCCCTTGCCCGTAATGTGGTTGGGCAGACAGCCGAAGGGCTGCACGCAGACGATGTTGCCGGCGCCGGAGCGAATGAGTTCCACCATTTCCGCTGTGAGCAGCCAGCCTTCGCCGTATTGATTTCCCAGATCCACAAACTCTTCGGCATAGGCCATAAGGGTCTCGACGGTTTCGGGCCCGTCGTAGACGGAATCCGCCAGGGCTTCGCGAATGGTGCGGCGATAGCTTTCCACATAGCGAATCGTGATTTCCGCAAAGAAGCTGCCCATTTTCGACGTGCCGTAGCGATGTTCTTTGATCTTCGCGTTTTTAAAGGAGTAGATCATAAAGTCCGTCAGGTCCGGCACCACCACTTCCGCGCCTTCTTCTTCCAATTGGCGCTGCACGTGGTTGTTGGCCTCGGGCAGATATTTCACGAGGATTTCCCCGACGACGCCCACTTTCGGGCGCACTTCCTCTCGCCTTTCGATGGCGGAGTAATCCCTAAGCATGGCGTCGATGTTTTTCTTAAATTCCGACCGGGAATAGCGGCGATTTTTCCTATTTAATTGATCGAGCCACTTTTCCGTTACGGCCTTCGTGGCCCCGGCCTCGACTTCGTAGGGTCGGGTGGCGTTTGAAAGGCGCATGATTAAATCGCCGTAAAGCAAATTCTGCACGGCTTTTTTCCCGAGGCGCACCATCTGACGCTTGCTCAGTTGAAAGCCCGGGTGCCGCTCGATTCCCTGGAAGGAGGCGCCCAGCACGGGAATGTGGCCGTAACCCGCATCCTTCAGGGCCTTTCGGATAAAGCCGACGTAATTGCTGGCCCGGCAGGCGCCGCCGGTTTGACTCATCAAGAGGGTTAAGTTGTCGGTGTCGTAGCGGCCGCTTTTCACCGCTTCCATAAATTGCCCCACGACAAAGATGGAGGGGTAGCAGGCGTCGTTGTTGACGTACTTGAGCCCTTCGTCCACGACGTGATTGGAAAGATCCGGCAACACTTCCACATTGAAGCCCTCGCTCTTTAACATGGGCGCCAGAAGACTGAAGTGGATCGGCGCCATTTGCGGAATAAGAATGGTGTGGGTCTTACGCATGTCTTCCGTAAAGAGCACGGGATCTTTGTACATGGACTCGGCTTCTTTGTCCAAGGTGCGGTTTTGCACGGCTTGAATCAAGGAGCGCAGGCGAATTTTCGCCGCCCCCAGATTGTTTACCTCGTCGATTTTTAAGACGGTGTAGATTTTGTGGTGGGCCTCCAGGATTTCGTTGACCTGATCCGTGGTAACGGCGTCCAGGCCGCAGCCGAAGGAGTTCAGCTGCACCATTTCCAAATGCTCGCTTTCCCCGACGATTTTCGCCGCCCGGTACAGGCGG
>QWCE01002946.1_pt1 | contig 19847 bp, 18 predicted proteins | sample 1972531 | NCBI WGS metagenome assembly QWCE01 (sample SAMN09866716, study PRJNA288562) | Human gut metagenome isolate term4_stool, whole genome shotgun sequencing... | reverse complement strand
AAGGGCTTGCCGCCTGCAATTCACAGACAACAAGCCCTTTCGGCTGCTTGAACAATTTTTACTTCAAAATATTGTCTAACTTTTCGGGGTCACTTCAAAATGCGGCAGGGGGATTTTTCATATCAGCCCAAAGTGGGCGAGGGCCTTTTCAATGCCGTCCTCCATGACCGGGGCGGTGACGTACTCGGCAACCGCTTTTACCTCTTCCATGCCGCCGCCCAGGCAGACGGTGTGGGCCGCAGCGCGGAACATGGGCAGATCGTTGGTGCTGTCGCCGATGGCCAGGGTTTCACGCTTTGGCACCCCCAGCGCTTCCAGCAGCGCCAGCAGCCCGCCCGCCTTGGAGCAGCCCTTGAGCACGTATTCCGTGAAATGGTTGCCGCCCCGATCGATGATCTCAAAGTAGGGGGCCATGGCCTGGCAGAAGCCTTGCTGGGCCGTTTCCGACCGGGAGAAGCTGATGAATTTCATAAAATCCGGGTGCTCCTGCCGGGGATAGACCCGAAAGCCCTTCTTCCGCATCCGGTCCAGCTCTTCGCGGATGAAAGGCAGCTCCCAGCAGTCCGGCTCATACATGACGGTGCCGTCGTCCCCCTCGTAAAGGGGCAGGATATCGAATTTCCGGACTGCTTCGGCCACGTAGGCGCAGAGGGCAGAATCGGGCTTTTTCCGGTAGAGCCAGCGGTCCCCCAGCCGAACCTCCATGCCGCAGCCGCAGACGTAGCCCCGGAAGGCCATGGCCTTGACCCTGGGGTCGATATGGGAATAGGGCCTGCCGGTGTTGATCACCGGCATATGCTCCTTTTCCGCCAGCCGTGCCACGGCACGAACGGCGGAAGCGGGGATTTCCTGGGTTTTCTCGTCAATGATGGTTCCGTCTATGTCAAAAAATACGACCATGGGGATTCTCTCTTTCGTGGGATCGCGTCATAAGACTTCTATGCGGGCAGTCCCAGGGCGGCGGTGGTCAGAATGCCCAGATTCTTCGCATAGATGGTGTCGAACTGGGAAATGGGCAGGGGATTCTCGCCCAGCCCTGCCTCAATGGTGAAGCCGGGCCGCCGCCAGACCTTGATGAACCAGTCCTTGTAGCCCGCAAAGCCGGAGGCATAGGGGGTCTCCTCTAAGGAATAGCCGGACAGCCTGGCGAATTCCTGCCCCAGAGCCAACGCGCCGGGCACGTCGATGTCGTCATACTTCCAATAGATCTGCTCCCCCTGGGTGTGGTAGGCCAGGATCAGGGCGGGGTCTAGGTAGTTTGTGAAGTCTGCCAGAGCCCGGCTCTCCCGCTGGGTCAGGGGGGCCTTGCCCACATAGTCCCGGGGGCCGGGCCTGGTGTAGCCCTGGGAGAATTTGATCTCTCTTGCCTGGAGCCATCCGGCGGGGTACTGGAGGTTCAGGTCCACCCCCAGCAGGTTGGCCTTCCAGCCATTCGGGAAGGGGACGGAGGGGCAGTTATTGGACAGGCGCTTTGCCTGCTCCCATTGAATGCTGCCCCGGGCAATGCCCCCCGTCACCAGATCCACCCCGTCCGGGTCAACCATGGGCACCAGGAAGATCTGACAGTTCTCTTCGAATAAATTGGCGGGAATGCCGTATACCTCACCCTTTTCCAGAATGGCTCTGGACAGCTCCTCGGCGAATTTCAGCAGCACCGTGGCCGTGATCCACTCGTTGGCATGGTGGGCGGCGGTGAAGAGCACCGTTCGTCCCCCGCTGCCGATGGCCATGGCCTCGATCTCCCGGCCAAAGGCCGTGGTCCCGATGCAGCGGCTGCTGCACACCGGGTAGGCTTCCACAATTTTCTCAATGGTCTCATGACACAGCCCATAGGTCATGGGCACATCCGTTTGCACAATGGACATAGCGCACCTCCACATTCCGTTTCACGGTACAGTGTATGCAGGTGGGCGGAGAATGTGACTAATAGGAGTTGACAGTTGACAGTGTACAGTTGACAGTTGTGGTGTCCCTACGGGACGGTTTTGAATGGAAAGCAGCGGTGGAAGGGGGGCGTTCGATGATAGAGCGGTTCGTAATAGCCAAGGAGCGCCCTCCGGCCACCTTTTCAGAATAACAGCATTTCAACTATTGCTTCGAATTGACAACTGTCAACTGTCAATTGTCAACTGTCAACTGTCAATTGTCAATTGTTTTCCAGATAGATCATCAGCACTGCGATATCTGCCGGGCTTACCCCGGAGATGCGGCCGGCCTGGCCCAGGGAGACGGGGCGGATGTCCTGGAGCTTCTGCCGGGCCTCCAGGCGAAGCCCCTGGATGGACGTGTAGTCCATGTCCGGGGGCAGCAGCCGGGCCTCCTCCTTCCGGAACTCCGCAACCTGCTTTTCCTGCCGGGCTAAGTACCCCGCGTATTTCACCTGGATTTCCACCTCTTCCGTCACGGCGGCGGGCAGGGGCGGCCGCGACCCATCGAAGGGGGCCAGGTCCGCATAGCTGACCTGGGGGCGGCGCAGCAGGTCCGCAAGCCGCGCGGAATTGGTCACCGGGGCCGTATCCCGGGCGGCGAGCATTTCGTTCAGCGCCTGGCTTCCCGGCACGCCGCTGCTTTCCAGGCGGTTGATCTCCCGGCGGACGGAGGCGTATTTGGCGTTCACTTCTTCCAGCCGGCTCTGGGGCACCAGACCCACTTCTGCGCCAATGGCCGTGAGCCGCTGGTCGGCATTGTCCTGCCGGTGCAGCAGCCGGTATTCCGAGCGGCTGGTCATGATCCGGTAGGGCTCCTGGGTGCCCTTGGTCACCAGATCGTCAATGAGGGTGCCGATGTAGCTGGTGTCCCGGGTCAGCACCATGGGGGGCCGTCCCAGTATTTTCAGAGCGGCGTTGATGCCGGCCACCAGTCCTTGGGCGGCGGCCTCCTCGTAGCCGGAGGTACCGTTGAACTGCCCCGCCCCGTAGAGGCCGGAGACAAGCTTGCATTCCAGGGTGGGCTTCAGCTGGGTGGGGTCGACGCACTCGTATTCAATGGCGTAGGCCGGGCGCATCATCTCCGCGTGCTCCAGCCCCGGCACGGAGTGCAGCATGGCCAGCTGCACATCCTCGGGCATACTGGAGGAGAAGCCCTGGATGTACATCTCCTCCGTATTCAGCCCGCAGGGCTCAATGAAGAGCTGGTGGCGGTTTTTTTCCGGGAAACGGACGATTTTCGTCTCAATGCTGGGGCAGTACCGGGGGCCGACGCCGGAGATGGTGCCGTCGTAAATGGGGCTTCTGGACAGATTGGCCCGGATGATCTCATGGGTTTTTTCGCTGGTGTAGGTCAGGTAGCACACGGCGGAGTTATTGACCTTGCGGTCCGTCCGGAAGGAGAAGGGCTCCACGGTTTCGTCTCCCGGCTGCAGCTCCATTTTGGAAAAATCAATGCTGCGACGGTTCACCCGGGGGGGCGTACCCGTTTTGAAGCGCCGCAGGGAAAGCCCCAGCTTCCGCAGACTGTCGGACAGGCCGATGCTGGGATGCATTCCGTCCGGCCCCGAGGGGATGACGCTTTCGCCGATGATGACGGTGGAATCCAGATAGGTCCCCGTGGCGATGACCACGGCCTTTGCTCCATACTCCGCCCCCAGGTTGGTGCGCACCCCGGTCACGGCCCCGTTCTGCGTGAGAATTTCCGTGATCTGTGCCTGCTTGAGCTCCAGGTTTTCCTGCATTTCCAGGGTGTGCTTCATGTATTCCTGGTAGCGCCGCCGGTCCGCCTGGGCGCGCAGAGAGTGAACCGCAGGCCCCTTGCCCCGGTTCAGCATCCGGTACTGGATGCAGCTTGCGTCTGCGGCCAGACCCATTTCGCCCCCCAGAGCGTCCAGCTCCCGGACCAGGTGGCCCTTGCCGGTGCCGCCGATGGCGGGGTTGCAGGGCATATTGCCCACGGCGTCCAGGTTGATGGTGAAGAGAACGGTGTGCAGCCCCAGCCGGGCGGCGGCCAGGGCAGCCTCAATGCCGGCGTGGCCCGCACCGATGACGGCCACGTCGCATTTGTCAACAAAATAGGCCATGCTCACGCCTCCCGGGGCTCTTCCTTTGCCGCTTCTTTCTTTTCTTCCTTGGGCAGTACAAAGGGCTTGCACACCACCTCGCAGCGGTGGATGGGGGTGCCCAGGGCATAGAACTTCTCCTCGTAGCCCGTCATAATGCCTACGGGGCCGTCCTTGTGCAGGTCGTCGGTGACGTTCTTGGTTTCCAGGCCGCAGGCTGCAAACTCCTCCAGGGAGAAGGCAAACAGGGGGGCGTTGTCGGTCTTGAAATGGAATTCGCCGCCCTCCCTGACCACCCGGCAGTATTTGTCCAGGAAGCCCCGGTGGGTCAGGCGGCGCTTGGCGTTTTTCTTCCGGGGCCAGGGGTCGGGGAAGTTGATGAACAGCCGGTCGATTTCTCCGGGGGCGAAGATGTTCTCGATCTCTGCCACGTCCATATCAATGTAGTAAACGTTGGTCAGCCCCATGTCCCGGGCCTTCTCCATGGCCACCACCATGGCCTCCCGGCAGCGCTCCACGGCGATGAGCAGCACATCGGGGTTGGCCTGGGCGGTTTCGGCGGTGAACTTGCCCTTGCCGCAGCCTACCTCTACCCAGAGCTGGGTGCACTCCGGCTTCAATTCCCGCCAGTGCCCCTTCTTCTCCTCCGGAGCCTGGATGCGCAGCGCCGCGCACCGCTCCATTTTGGGCTCCAGGTTCTTCATTTTCCGCATTCGCATATGGTGATCCTCCGTAAATAAGGGTTTTTGTCGCAATTAACAATTTATTATAGGTGGAAACAGGGAGAAAGTCAACAAAAAAGCGCCCCGAAAAGGGGCGCGAAAAGAAGCTTCCCCTCCGGGGAAGGGGGACCGCAGCAGCGGTGGAATTCCCAAAACCTTCCCCTCCGGGGAAGGTGGCCCGCCGATAGGCGGGACGGAAGAGGGGCGTTGCGGGAGTGAGCTGTGCGTATTCACCCACCGCTCCCGCTCATCACGCCCCTCCTCAGTCTCGCTAACGCGAGCCAGCTCCCCCGGAGGGGAAGCTTTTTTCGCAGGGGAGCCTTTTCGGAACTCACCCCACCGCGCTGCTGACGGTGCCGTGGGTGGAGATCCAGTAGAGGGTGTGGGTGCATTTGTCGTTCAGGCTGATGTTCAGGTACTGCTCCTCGTTGTCGTAGAGGATGCCCAGCCAGCCCGAGATTTTGTAGTCGGGATCTGCGTCCTTGCCTGCGGGGGTGTGCAGGGTCAGGGTCATCAGGTTCCCCTCCTGACTGTCAGCCAGGATTGCATTGGCAAGGCCTGCAAGATTGGTGAATTCCCGGCACTTGTCGGCAACGACCCCACCGTCGACGGCGTAGAAATAGGAGTTGCCGGAGCCGGCGTTTGCAACGGCTGCCCGGAAGGTGCTTTCGTCCATGCCCAGGGACAGCTCCGGGGTGGAGAGGTAGGGCTTCAGGCGATCATAGGCGGGATTTTCCTTTTCCAGGAAGTACCGCCGCTGGAAGGTGGAGCCGTTTTTCAGGGTGTAGCGCAGCTGGATGTTGTAGTAGTCCCCGGGGGACCAGTGCCCTTCCCGCTGGAGCAGGCAGTCGCCCACCTGCTTTTGCCAGTTCCGCAGCGCGCCCTGGTGGTAGGCCAGGATATCCTCAATTTCATCCTCCTCCGTCAGGGTCAGGGTGGTGTTGCTGTAGGACATCTGAACGGGGGCCAGTACCACGCTTTGCACATCCTGTGCGTCAGGTACCCGGCGAATGATGTGGAATGCGTCCGTGGCAATGCTCAGCACGCACAGGGCGCACACTGCCAGAATGCCCCCCAGGGGCACCAGCAGCCGCCAGCGGAATACCCGGCTGGTCCGCCGCAGCAGCATCAGGCCCGTCACGTAGCCTGCAATCAGCCCTAAGGGCAGGAAGAAATACTCGGAGATGGCCCCCTGGGTCAGCTGCGTTACGGCCAGGTGCAGGAAGGCGGCCACGGTCAGGGTGTACAGGGCCAGGAAGAAGGGGGAGAGAATGGGGTAGGCCACCAGGTCCCCGGCGGTTTCCAGCCGCCGCTTCCGGTAGAGCAGCTGGGCAATGGCCATGCATACAACGCCCAGCCCGGCGCAGACGGCGGCCTTCAGCCACACATCCCCCATGGAGATGCCGTCAAAGACATAGTGATAGGTGTCGCCAATATAGTAGCTGTGGTCCACGGTAGTAAAGTAGGTGCCCTCGTACATGGCAACCGTGGGGCAGATCCGGGCAACCCAGCTGATGGAGATGTCCTTGCCGTAGATCAGGGGGGTAAAGACCATGGCCACGAACCAGTACAGCAGCACCGTGGCGAAATTCAGAATGCCGTAGATCAGCACCATGCCGATGCGGTTGCCTGCCAGCTGTACCGCCGTCAGGGCCGTGCCCAGGTAGAAGATGTATTGCAGGCTCAATGCCAGCAGGGTCAGCAGGGCCACGGAGGCAACCTGCCGGGGCAGCAGCAAGGAGGTGGGCAGCAGCACCAGGCAGTTGGGCACCAGCGCAAAGAGCACCCCCGCAATCAGGTGCGCGCCGTAGTAGCCGTCCCGGGTCACGGGCATGGCGTGCAGGGCGTTGCACAGCCTGGGGTTCAGCAGGTCTCCGAACAGGGCCTGCACCACCACCAGGGCATACAGGCCGTTGACGCCCACTCCCAGCATGCACAGCCGGTTGAAATCGTGCACGATGCTGGTCTTGGCGGTGTCATCGCTGCCGCCGGAGAATTGCAGCAGCACCATCATGGCAAGGCCCAGCAGGTAGGAAGCCCACACGGGGGCAAAGCGGGTAATGTCCGTTTTCAGAACGGTTTTGTTACAGAAGCAGACCTTCAGTTTCATGTGCCGCACCTCCCAGCTCATAGATAAAGATTTCCTCCAGGGACAGGGGCAGGATATCGAAATAGGCGGGGTTTTCCCGCTCCACAGCCCCCTGCACCCGGGCCATGGTGCCCCGGATGATATAGGTGTTCAGCCGCCCGGTGCGGCTGTGGTGGAGAATTTCCAGGCCGGCCGGGGCGGGGCCAACCGTTTGCAGCTTCACCGTGGAGCCCTGCATATCCGCCAGACTTTTTTCCACCAGCATTTTCCCGTGGCGCATAATGCCCACGTGGTCGCAGATGTCCTCCAGCTCCCGCAGGTTGTGGGAGGATACCAGAATGGTGGTGCCCCGGCGGGTCACATCCTCCAGAAGCAGGCTCCAGACCTGCCGCCGCATGACGGGGTCGAGGCCGTCCACAGGCTCGTCCAGAATGAGCACATCGGCATGGGTGCACAGGGCCAGGTGGAAGCAGGCCTGCTTCTGCATGCCCTTGCTGAACCGCCGCAGAGGGGCCTTCCGCCGGAGCCGGAAGACGTCCTGCAATTCGTCAAAGCGCTTGCCGTCAAACTTGGGATAGAGGCCGGCATAGAAGTTTTTCATCTCCTCCAGGCTGGCCCCGGGGAAATAGAAGGGCTCGTCGGCCACGCAGCAGATGCGCTCCTTGGCCGCCAGATTCTCGTCAATGGGGGCGCCCTCTAAGGTGACGGAGCCGGAATCGGGCCGGTAAACCCCCGTCAGGTGGCGGATGGCGGTGGTTTTTCCCGCGCCGTTGGGGCCGACCAGGCCGTATACGGCCCCCTTGGGTACGTTCAGGCTCAGGCAGTCCAGAGCCTTGAAGGAGCCAAAGGTCTTGGTCACGTCTTTCATTTCGAGCATGGGTCAGCCTCCTCTATTTTCTGAATCAGCTCCTGCCGGGTGTAGCCCATGGCCAGAAGCCTTTGGACGGTTTCCTCCAGGGTGTTCAGGCATTTCAGCTCCTCCTGGGGGTCTTCCGCAGGACACCCGCAGACGAAGCAGCCCTTGCCGGGCACGGTGGCGATCCAGCCCTCCATTTCCAGCTGCCGATAGGCCCGCTGGATGGTGTTGGGGTTGATGGACAGCTCCACAGCCAGCTCCCGGACGCTGGGCAGCTTGTCCCCCTGCACCAGCACACCGCCGGAGATCTGCTGCCGGATTTTGTCCGTCAGCTGGGCATACAGGGGCCGAACGTCCCGATAATCCAAATGCAGCATACAGTCCCTCCTTGTATGAATCGTACTAATACAGATACTATACAACGCCTGTTTTTTCCAGTCAAGCACCCGGGGCCATTCTTTAGGAAATCTTAATCCCTCCTTCCCCATTGGGCAATGCCGTCAACCTAAGAATCTCGCCGTAGAGACCGCCGCAGCGGTACAATGTGACAAAAACTCGTTGTAAAAAGTGTAGTATATCGACAGAATTACGTTGTAATTTTTGCAATTCTGTGCTATGATACCTTCGGAAATACGGAACTGGAGGCGCAATATGTACCGAATGGCTATGGAAAACCTGCTTGCCTGGAAGCAGAGCAGACGTCGCAAGCCCCTGATCATTGAGGGAGCCCGCCAGGTGGGCAAGACCTGGCTGATGAAGGAATTCGGCAGACAGGCCTATGGGGATACCGTGTATATCAATTTTGATTCCAATGCCAGAATGGCAGAGCTGTTTGCTTCGGATCTGGATACAAAGCGCCTGGTCCTGGGGCTGGAGCTGTACGCGGGCCGGAAAATTGACCCGGAAAATGCACTGCTGATCTTTGATGAGGTGCAGGAGGTCCCCAGGGCGCTGGCCGCGTTGAAATATTTTTGTGAAGACGCACCGCAGTACCACATCGTGTGCGCCGGTTCTCTGCTGGGGATCGCGCTGCATCGGGGAACATCCTTCCCGGTGGGCAAGGTGGATTTTTTAAAGCTGTATCCTTTGTCCTTTCAGGAGTTCTTAATGGCAATCGGGAAGAAGCAGTTTTCTGAGCTGCTGGATCAGCAGGATTTTTCGATGATCACAAGCTTCCGGGAAACCTATGCTGATGCGCTGAAGCAGTATTATTTTGTAGGCGGCATGCCTGAGGCCGTGGAAAGCTTTGCGGAAAATCAGGATTTCAATGAGGTCCGGCAGATCCAGAAACGAATCCTTGCGGCCTACGAGCAGGATTTTTCAAAGCACGCACCCAATGAGGTGGTTCCCAGACTGCGGATGCTGTGGAACAGTATCCCCGCACAGCTGGCAAAGGAGAACAAAAAATTCATCTATGGGCTTGTCCGGGAGGGGGCGCGGGCGAAGGATTACGAGACGGCGCTGCTGTGGCTCAGCGACTGCGGACTTGTCCACAGGGTCAGCCGTGTCAATGCCCCCGGAATTCCGCTGCGGGCCTATGAGGACATGAAGGCCTTTAAGCTGTTTGTGCTGGATGTTGGGCTTTTGGGCTGCATGACGGGGCTGCACCAGCGCACACTTCTGGATGGCAATGCCCTTTTCGTCGAGTTTAAGGGGGCACTCACGGAGCAATATGTTTGTCAGCAGCTGAAAACCCTTGCAGACCTGGAGCTGTGCTACTACACCAATGACAGAGGCAGCTGCGAGGTGGATTTTGTGGTCGATACGGGTGGACGGGTGATGCCCCTGGAAGTCAAGGCAGAGACGAATCTGAGGGCCAAAAGCCTAAAAACCTACCGGGAAAAGTTCTCGCCGGAGCTTGCGATCCGTACTTCCATGGCAGACTACAGGAAAGAGGACGGCCTTGTGAATCTGCCGCTGTACGCCATAGGGCAGATCGGCAGCCTGTCGCCCTGACCGCCCCGAAGAAAGCTTTTTGGACGTTTCAATCGATAAAAAACGCATGAAATTTTGCACAACTTCAGGCGCGATTCCTCCCCTTTGCTTTGTTAAAATTGTCATAAATTATGAATTTTCCCGGGGGCTATTGACAGCGGTTTGGAAAAGTGGTATTCTTCTATCGGTACGAAAGTACCGATAGAAACGTGCGGCGACCCAGACTCACGGTGACCCGCATAAGTCCTGTATGCACCCGAGCCAAACTCACGGCAAGGGAGCCGATTACACAATACAAGGAGATTGATAACTATGGCATTCAAAACTGACATCGAAATCGCACAGGAAACCGTCATGGAGCCCATTACCGAGATCGCAAAGACCGCCGGTGTGGACGAGAAGTACCTGGAGCAGTACGGCAAGTACAAGGCAAAGGTGGACTACAAGATCCTCAAGGACATGGCCGACAAGCCCAATGGCAAGCTGATCCTGGTCACCGCCATCAACCCCACCCCTGCCGGCGAAGGCAAGACCACCACCACCGTCGGTCTGGCCGACGGTATGCGCAAGCTGGGCAAGAACGTTCTGGTTGCCCTGCGTGAGCCCTCTCTGGGACCTGTGTTTGGCGTTAAGGGCGGCGCTGCCGGCGGCGGCTACGCTCAGGTTGTCCCCATGGAGGACATCAACCTGCACTTTACCGGTGACTTCCACGCCATCGGCGCTGCCAACAACCTGCTGGCCGCCATGCTGGATAACCACATTTACCAGGGCAACGCCCTGAATATCGACCCCCGCCAGATCGTATGGCGCCGCTGCGTGGACATGAACGACCGCCAGCTCCGCTTCGTGGTGGACGGCCTGGGCGGCAAGACCAACGGTATGCCTCGTGAAGACGGCTACGACATCACCGTCGCCTCCGAGGTCATGGCCGTGCTGTGCCTGGCTTCCGACATTAACGATCTGAAGGCAAGACTGGCCCGCCTGGTGGTTGCCTACACCCGGGACGGCAAGCCCGTCACCGCCGGTGACCTGAACGCCCAGGGCGCTATGGCTGCCCTGCTGAAGGACGCTCTGAAGCCCAACCTGGTCCAGACCCTGGAGCACACCCCCGCATTCGTCCACGGCGGCCCCTTCGCCAACATCGCCCACGGCTGCAACTCCGTCACCGCGACCAAGATCGCTCTGAAGCTGTCCGACTACACCATTACCGAGGCAGGCTTCGGCGCTGACCTGGGCGCTGAGAAGTTCCTGGACATCAAGTGCCGTATGGCAGGGCTCAAGCCCAGCTGCGTGGTGCTGGTTGCCACCGTCCGCGCCCTCAAGTACAACGGCGGCGTTCCCAAGGCCGAGACCGGCAAGGAGAACCTGGAGGCTCTGGAGAAGGGCCTGCCCAACCTGCTGCGGCACGTGGAGAACATCACCAAGGTTTACAAGCTGCCCTGCGTGGTTGCCATCAACCGCTTCCCCCAGGATACCGAGGCCGAGCTGAAGCTGGTTGAGGAGAAGTGCAAGGCTCTGGGTGTCAACGTTGCTCTGTCCGAGGTTTGGGGCAAGGGCGGCGAAGGCGGCATCGAGCTGGGCAAGGAGGTCATCCGCCTGTGCGACCAGCCCAACGACTTCACCTTCAGCTATGATGCGGATGCTCCCATCAAGGACAAGATCGAGGCCATTGTCAAGAAGATCTACCATGGCGACGGCGTGACCTTCACTGCCAATGCCGAGAAGCAGATCAAGACCCTGACCGAGCTGGGCTACGACAAGATGCCCATCTGCATGGCCAAGACCCAGTATTCCTTCTCTGACGACCAGACCAAGCTGGGCGCACCCACCGGCTTCACCGTGACCGTGCGCAACGTGAAGGTCTCCGCCGGTGCAGGCTTCCTGGTAGCCCTGACCGGTGAGATCATGACCATGCCCGGCCTGCCCAAGGTCCCCGCCGCCGAGCGCATCGACGTGGACGAGGACGGCAAGATCTCCGGCCTGTTCTAATTCTGCGGAAACTCTGACTTGATCGTCTGCGGCTGAGCAGCGGATCTTTTCCACCGGCTGTGCGGTTCCCAAAGCGGCTGTTAGAAAAGTATGTCGCTGCGAACCAGTGACCGACGTCACTGGTGTGGCAGCCCCCCGGTTGAATGGAAACAGCTTGGCTTTACTACCAAGATGTTTGAAAATCCGGGGGATTGCCACACCAGCGTGCGCGCTGGTTCGCAATGACAGAGCGTTTTCTAACAGTCCCTTTGGGAACCGTCACCCGATGAAAAATCTCTCGCTGTCAGCGCTTGCCGATCCAGCCAGAGCTTCCTTCGTGTATTCCAGCGTGGGCGAATTGCGCCTGCGTTTTCTTACATTGCGGTATTTTCGATTTATTAACAACAAAGGAGAATTCCCTTATGGATATGACAATGGAATCCTGCCGGAAATTTGTGGAGGTCCTGGCCTCCGATGCCCCGGCCCCCGGCGGCGGCGGCGCTGCTGCCCTGGTGGGCGCCATCGGCACGGCCCTTGGCAACATGGTGGGCTCCCTCACCCTGGGCAAGAAGAAGTATGCCGATGTGCAGGAGGAGATCATCGCCCTGAAAAAGCGCTGTGACGAACTGCAAAAGGAGCTTTTGGACCAGGTGGAGGCCGATGACAAGGGCTTCGTGCCCCTGGCCAAGGCATACGGCATTCCCAAGGACGACCCCAACCGGGACGCCATCCTGGAGGAGGCCACCGTCACCGCCTGCGCCGTGCCCATGCACATCATGGAGCTGTGCTGCCAGGCCCTGGATTGCGTTGCCGTTTTCGCCGCCAAGGGCAGCCGTCTGGCTGTGTCCGATGCCGGCTGCGCCGCCGTGTGCTGCAAGGCAGCGCTCCAGGCTGCGTCGCTGAATGTGTTCATCAACACCAAGAGCCTGAAAAACCGGGAGACCGCCCAGGCCATGAACGACAAGGCCAACGGTATGCTGAATGCCTATGTCCCCAAGGCGGATGAAATCTTTGGTAGCGTCAAATCGCTCTTCGGTCAATAAAGAATCTTACTTAGGAGGAATTCCCTATGGCAAAACTGTTACTTGGCAAAGAAGTTACCGATGCACTGAATGCATCCCTGCAGACCCGTACCGCCGCCCTGCGCGAAAAGGGCACCGTCCCCACCCTGGGCATCATCCGTGTGGGCGCCAACCCCAGCGACCTGAGCTATGAAAAGGGCGCTGTGAAGCGGGCCGAGCTGGTGGGCGTGGAGGTCAAGAAGTTCGAACTGCCCGAGGACGCTTCCAAGGAGGATGTCCTGGCCGTCATCGATCAGGTCAACGCCGACGATTCCATCCACGGCGTGCTCATGTTCCGGCCCCTGCCCAAACACCTGAAGGCGGACCAGAACGAGATCTGCAACCGGCTTGACCCCAAGAAGGATGTGGACTGCATGACCCATATGTCCAATGCCGGTGTGTTCGAGGGCCTGGACCTGGGCTATGCCCCCTGCACCCCCGCCGCCTGCATGGAGATCCTGGACTACTACGGCATCGACTGCAAGGGCAAGAATGCCGTTGTCATCGGCCGCAGCCTGGTGGTGGGCAAGCCCGCAGCCATGATGCTCATGGGCAAGAATGCCACCGTCACCGTCTGCCATACCAAGACCGTCAATACCGCCGAAATCTGCAAAAATGCGGACATCATCGTCTCTGCCGCCGGTGTGCTGAACTCCCTGACCAAGGATTATGTCCGGCCCGGCCAGGTGGTCATCGATGTTTCCATCAACTGGGACGCCAACAAGCCCAATGCCAAGGGCGGCCTGGGCGGCATTGCGGGCGACGCCTGTTTCTCCGAGGTAGAGCCCATTGTGGATGCCATTACCCCTGTCCCCGGCGGTGTTGGAAGTGTCACCACCTCCGTCCTGATGAAGCACGTTGTGGAGGCAGCAGAAAAGCGTTCCTGATTCAAATCGGAAAGGACGATTTCTATGAACCTCTTTACCATGGCGGAAGCCGCCAATAACTATTCCGCAGCCGGTGCGGGGAAGACCAAGATCCCCACTGCCAAAATGCTGCTGCTGGGAATTCTGGCAGGCTTCCTCATTGGTGTTCCCTCTGTGGTGACCAATATGGCCACCTATACCGTGGTGGGCAATTCCACCGTCCGGATGATCTCCGGTATCCTCTTCGCCTTCGGCCTGGGCACGGTGATCCTCACCGGCGCAGAGCTGTTTACCGGCAATACCCTGATCCTCATTTCCGTGCTGGATAAGAAGGCAACCGTTGCCGGAATGCTGCGGAACTGGATTCTTGTCTACATCGGCAATTTCCTGGGCTCCATGTTTTTGAGCTTTGTCTGTGCCCGCTTCGGCTGGCTGAACGCCGCCAACGGCGACACCGCCAATGCCTTGGCCATCGCCTCCATGAAGGTGGCCCAGGGCAAGATGACCATGCCCTTCCAGAATGCCTTCTTCATGGGCGTGCTGTGCAACATTCTGGTGACCCTGGGCGTGCTCATGAGCTTGGCCGGAAAGGATGGGTTCAGCCGGGTCATCGGTGCCTGGATTCCCGTGTGTTTCTTCGTCACCTGCGGCTTCAACCACTCCATTGCGGACATGACCTATTGCATGCTGGGCCTGTTCGGCAAGCAGTTCTATGCCGAGGGCGCAGCCTTTGAGGCGCTGACCTGGGGGCACTACTTCCTGGGCAATATGCTGCCCGTAACATTGGGCAACATCGTCGGCGGCTGCTCCGTAGCCCTGCTCATGTGGTACTGCTACGTCCGCAAGCCCAAGGCATAAGAAAATACTTCCCAAAAGCAGAGGCTTCCGGGCCTCTGCTTTTTTCTGCCCTTTCCCCGTCAGGGAAGAGATACCGCCGGATACCGGCGACATCCGGCGGCAGCCAGTGGATACCAGTGGTACCATTTGGTATCATTTGGTACCAACGGATACCAAATGATACAGAAGCAGAAGCAGATACCCCTAACGGGGTAGATGCTTCTGTAGAAGCTGGAAGATAGAACCCCCGGGAGCCGCCTTTGAGGGCGGCCCCCGGAGGACCGTCCCAACCTTCCCCAACGGGGAAGGGGGACAGCCGCAGCGGCGGTGAAGCTTTTCCCCTAACCTTCCCCTACGGGGAAGGTGGCTCGCCGCAGGCGAGACGGATGAGGGGCGCTGCGGAAGTGACCGGTTGGAAATATGTGCGTTCTAAGGCTCCCCTTTCAGGGGCGCCTTGACTGCACCTTCTACCAACCACTCCCGCTCGTTACGCCCCTCCTCAGTCTCGCTAACGCGAGCCAGCTCCCCCGGAGGGGAAGCTCCTGCGCCCCGGTCGCCACTTGACAAAATCGAACAAATGTGCTACACTATGGTTGAAAAATAGTTACTCAGAAGGAGACCGCAGCGGGTACCGGGATCGCCGTCACCGGCAGTTATGGAAAATCAGATTCGCTGCGCGACGCACCGCCCGATAGGGAGCTTCCTAACCTTCCCCCACGGGGAAGGGGGACCGCCGCAGCGGTGGATGAGGGGTCTTGCGGGAGAGAGCTGTTGGTATGTTGCGTTTTTCCTACCGCTCCCGCTCAAAACGCCCCTCCTCAGTCAGGGCTTCGCCCTGCCAGCTCCACTTTTTGTGGTATAGCTGCCACCGGCAGCTATGTTAGATTCAATTCGCTGCGCGACGCACCGCCCGGAGGGGAAGCTTTTTTCCCCAACCTTCCCCCACGGGGAAGGGGGACCGCCGCAGCGGTGGATGAGGGGTCTTGCGGGAGAGAGTGGTTGGAAATATGCGCGTTCTAAGGCTCCCCTGTAGGGGAAGCTTTCCCCCCTCAGGGGAATCTTTCCGTCTTGACAAATCTGGAATGCCCCTGTATAATTACCAACGATAATTATCAAAGGTAACTATAAGGAGAAAACCAAATGACAGTCGAAAACATCAAGGCCCTTTTGGATGCCTGCTATCAGGCCAAGCGGGCGCGGGAGCTGCTTCCGGAGCTGCCCAAGGGGGTCAGCTCGTCCTATATCCACTATCTCGATACCATCGAACGCCTGGAGAGGCAGGGTGTCCGGGTGAAGGTGTCCGACATCAGCGATGCACTGAACATTCCCCGCCCCGGAGTGACCCGCACCGTCCAAAAGCTCTATACGGTCATGTCGGAAAGGAGAATTTCCATTGAATACTGAGAAAACGGATTTTACCCAGGGCAGCATTCTGAAAAAGCTGTCTCTGTTCATGCTCCCGGTGCTGGAAGCCCGACGGTTGCCACTACATAAAAACTTACAGGGATGAGCGCATCACGCTCAAAGCCGTGAGTCGTCTGTTAGAGGCAGACGGCTCACTTCTTTTTATCGCGCAGATACAGCACGAGAGACACAATGCTGGCAATGGAGCCCAAAGCCCCAAGGACAGACAAATTGAGGCTTTTAAACGATTCTTGTAGATTCCTGCAATTGGGATAGCTTTTTGAAAAGCTTTGTGATAGGATGGTGTCAAACACACAGGAGGCATTCAGGATGATTCATTTGCTTCTGGCGGTAATCTACGCCGCCTTTATCAGCTTAGGCCTGCCGGATTCCCTGCTGGGGGCGGCCTGGCCGTCTATGTACCAGGGCTTTGGGGTGCCGGTTTCCTATTCCGGCATTATTTTCTGCATTGTTTCCGGCGGTACCGTCATTTCCAGCCTGCTCAGCGACCGGCTGACCCGCCGCCTGGGGGCGGGGCGGGTGACGGCCATCAGCGTGGCCATGACCGCTCTGGCCCTTTTCGGATTTTCGATCAGCGGGCAGTTCTGGATGCTGTGCCTGTGGGCGGTGCCCTATGGCCTGGGCGCCGGAAGCGTGGATGCGGCCCTCAATAACTATGTGGCCCTCCATTTCTCCAGCCGCCATATGAGCTGGCTCCACTGCATGTGGGGCGTGGGGGCCTCCGTTGGCCCCTATATCATGGGCGCTGCCCTGTCCGGCGGCGCCGGGTGGCCCATGGGCTACCGGATCATCAGCCTGATTCAGCTGGTGCTCACCTGCCTGATTTTCCTGAGCCTGCCTCTGTGGAAAACCGGGGCAGGGGAGGGCGCCCAGGAGGAGAAAAGCGGCGAGGTGCTGGGCCTTGGCAAAATACTGGGGCTTCCCGGCGCAAAGGAAATCCTGATTGCATTCTTCTGCTACTGCGCTCTGGAGCAGACCACCGGCCTGTGGGCCAGCAGCTATCTGGTGCTCCACAAGGGGGTGGCCCCGGAGACGGCCGCCGGCTTTGCCAGCCTCTTCTACATCGGCATTACCCTGGGCAGGGCCGTTTGCGGCATTCTGGCGGCCAAGTGGACGGACACCCAGATGATTCGTATGGGGCAGGGCATCATCGCCCTGGGCCTTGCAGCCCTGCTGCTGCCGGTGGGGGAGAGCGCCGCTCTGGCGGGACTGATTCTCATCGGCCTGGGCTGTGCCCCCATCTACCCCAGCGTCATCCATTCCACCCCGGCCCACTTCGGCGCGGACAAGTCTCAGGCCGTTATCGGCGTGGAGATGGCCAGTGCCTACATCGGCAACTGCCTCATGCCCCCGCTCTTCGGCTGGCTCGCAGGGAGGACCACCATGGCCCTGTTTCCCTTCTATCTGCTGGCCGTACTGGCCCTGATGGTCGTCATGCATGAGACCATGCTGAAAAAGAGAAAATAACGTATTTTACCGTAAAAATAGCCGTGCCCTGTCAACGCCCACGCACACTTGACATTTTGGCGGGGCCGGTCTATAATATATAAACAAGGAGATGCCCGCTGGTAACAGGCACCTCCCCGTGGTGGAAACCCGACGGTTGCCACTACATAACGCCTACAACGTTAAGCGCAAAGCACTTAGAGCCGTGAGTCGTCTGATTGCAGCAGACGGCTCACTTCTTTTTATCGTACAAGTACAGTACGAGAGACACGATACTGGCAATAGAGCCCAAAGCCCCAAGCACAGTCAACAATGTCGAAGTCATATGTATTTTGCCTCCCTCGGAAAGATTTCCCGCGAGGGCTGTATACACGCCTCCATTCCGCTCCCGCGGGATGACAGGCAACCGTCTTTTACCGCACACCGTCTACAAAGGAGGAAAAAACTCGACTTGGACGGTGGGCTTCCACTTAAAATCCATTATACAGTATTCTGTCGTTTTGTCAAACAAATTGAGGCATTTGCGTTTTCCAAAGGCGTCGCGGGAAAGGCTGCCTGGCACCGGTGAAAAATTACCGAATTCCCCCTTGACAATCCTGTACTATTGTGCTATTGTATGAATACACTAATACAGCAGTACAGGAGGCACGAGATGTGAATTGGAAATTTTCCGGCGACAGGCCGGTGTACCAGCAGATCATGGAGAATATCCGGGGTGCGGTCCTGGGGGGGGAGCTTCCCCCCGGGGGGCGGGTGCCATCGGTGCGGGAGCTGGCCATGCAGGCCCAGGTGAATCCCAATACCATGCAGCGGGCGCTGACGGAGCTGGAGCGGGAAGGCCTGCTCATTGGCGGCGGCACCAGCGGACGAACGGTGACAAAGGAGGAGAAGATTTTGGAGGCAATGCGGCAGCAGGCCCTGGAGGACCTGGCGCGGGAGTGCGTGGAGAAATTCAAGGTGTTTGGCATTACCCCTGCCCAGGCGGCGGAGATCATGCTTCATGTGAAGGAAGAGGAGAAGTAATATGGAAAACGCAGTATTAAAGGCCACCGGCCTTGTGAAGAACTACGGCGGCACCCGGGCGCTGGACGGCCTGGAGCTGGAGCTGCCCCAGGGAAAGATCGTGGGCCTGCTCGGCCCCAACGGCAGCGGCAAGACCACCTTTTTGAAAATCGCAGCGGGGCTGCTGACCCCCAGCGCCGGGGAGGTCACCGTCTGCGGCGGGAAAATCGGCCCGGAAACCAAGGCGGTCGTCTCCTACCTGCCGGATAAGACCTATCTGAACAGGCAGCAGCGTATCTGCGAAATTCTGGACTTCTTCCAGGATTTTTACGCCGATTTTGACCGTACCCGGGCAGAAGAAATGCTGTCTGTCCTGCACATCGACCCTAATGCAAAATTAAAGACCCTCTCCAAGGGCAATCAGGAGAAGGTCCAGCTGGTGCTGGTCATGTCCCGGCGGGCAAAGCTCTATCTGCTGGATGAGCCCATCGGCGGGGTAGACCCGGCGGCCCGGGACTACATTCTCAGCACCATTATCAACAACTATGACCCCAGCGCCACGGTGCTCATCTCCACCCACCTGATCGCGGATGTGGAGCGGGTGCTGGATGAATTTGTGTTCCTGTCTCAGGGAAAGGTCATTCGTCAGGGCAATACCGACGAGACCCGGGAGGAGACAGGCAAGTCTTTGGATGAACTGTTCCGGGAGGTATTCAGATGTTTGGAAAACTGATCAAAGCGGAGTGGCGGGCCAGCCGCCGGGTGGTGGGCCTGCTGTGCCTGGCGGTGCTGCTTGCGGGCCTGGTGCTGGGCGGTATCGGCTGCGGCCTGTTTCTGGCGGAGAACCACAATTGGCAGGTGCATGGAACCGTAGTGCTCCTTTTGGCGCTTTTGACCGCGGCCGCCATGATGACCATGGCCATTGCCTGGGCTGCCAGTGTATTCTATGCCCTGTGGCGGTTCTATAAGAGCCGGTTCACCGAGGAGGGCTACCTGACCTATACCCTGCCGGTGAGTGGCCACCAGCTGATGCTGTCGGCCATCCTTTCCAGCGTCCTGGAAATTCTGGCGGTGATTTTGGCAACCGTTGCGGCAACGCTGCTGGGCATGGGCGTCTGCGCTTTGGGCCTTCCCTGGAAGGAGGTCCCGGCGGACTTCTGGCCCAGGGCCTGGGAGGAGCTGGGAGAGGTATGGAGCGAGTTTGCACGCCATGGAGACATTGCTGTGCAGGCCGCCCTGATGATGCTCCTGGGCGCACTGAGCCAGCTGATCGTTCTGATGCTGGCCGTGACCATCGGCGGCATGGCCGCAAAGAAGCATCCCATTCTCATGGCAATTCTGGTCTATTACGGCATCAGCCTTGTGTGGACGATCATCGAGGTAACAGTTCTGGTCGGCAACGGCGCGCTGAACAAAACCCTCAGCGTCATGGGGATCATGAATGTCCTGTCCGCCGTGACCATCGTTGGCGGATACTTTATCATGTACTTTCTGACCACCAGAAAGCTAAATCTGAACTAAAATATAGACAGGGCAGCCGTAAAATGGCTGCCCTCAGACTGTCGAAAAACCCCTTACGGGCTTTTCCGACAAGTTTTTGCAGTCTGCCGCGCGCACTCCTTGTTCGCCTATGGCGAACAACTCGCACA
>QWCE01002945.1_pt1 | contig 19850 bp, 22 predicted proteins | sample 1972531 | NCBI WGS metagenome assembly QWCE01 (sample SAMN09866716, study PRJNA288562) | Human gut metagenome isolate term4_stool, whole genome shotgun sequencing... | reverse complement strand
TATCCAAGCAGGTGTGGATGCACCTGCCGTAATTCCTATTTTATTATATTTACATACTTCTTGTAAAGATAAATCATCTATGGTTTCAATCATAAATGTATTTTTACAATGCTTTTTGGACAATTCAAAGAGCTTGTTAGTGTTTGAACTTGTTCTTCCTCCTATAACGACCATTGCGTCAACTATCTTGGCAAGTTCAATAGTCGCCTGTTGTCTATTCTTAGTTGCATTGCATATTGTATTTTTTATCACTACATTAGTATTGCTATCCTTTATTATATCAGATAATTCAAAAAATTTCTCGTAAATGTTTGTAGTTTGTGAAATTATATATAATTTGTCAAGTCCAACTACTTTTTTTGCTTCATCTTCTGAGTAAATTATGATAGGCTCTTTCTTTAAATGTCCAGCCATAGCTTTAATTTCTGGATGTTCTCTCTTACCTATTATAACTATCTTATATCCTTCTTCCTCAGCCTTTTGAATCCTTTTATAAATTGATAAAAGCACAGGACATGTACAATCTATAACATTGTATCCTAATTCTTTATACTTTTCTATATTTGATAAAGTTTCTCCATGACTTCTAATAATTATATTTGCTTCTTCATTTGTTTTTGTTGGATTGTTTTCTATTTTAAATCCTAAATTTTTAAGTCTATCAACTTCCTGAGGATTATGGATTAGATCACCAGTTGCAACAGTATCAATATTTGATTTCAAAGTTTTTTCAGTTTTTTCCACAGCATTTTTTACACCAAAACAAAAACCAGAATTTTTTGCAATAATAATCTCCATATTACTCCTTAATATTATATATTTTATTATAAACTTCCAGTGTAATCTCTTTGTTAGTATCCCTTCCAAATTCTTTAAAATCTTCTGGATAAACTAAATCTCTAAAAGTTACCTTTATGGGTCTGAACAACTTGTATTCTGTATCTATATAAACTGGTAGTATAGGTGCTCCAGTTCTATTTGAAATCATTCCAACACCCTCTTTAATGTTTTCAACAGATACAGTTTTAACTCTGGTTCCTTCTGGGAATATGCCAAGCACATCCCCTCTTTTTAATATAGACATAGCTGTTCTTACGCTTTTTAAATCAGTTTTTGATCTATTAACTGGAAATGCTCCAAGTTTTTTTAAAATATGACTTAGTATAGGCTTATGAAATAGTTCTTCTTTAGCCATAAAATAAATCTTTCTATCACAAACCTGTGCAAGAACAACTGGATCAAGCAAACTTGTGTGATTTGCACAAATTATTAAAGGACCATCTTTTGGAATTTTATCTTTATCGTACACTTCAAATTTAAAAAGTAATTGAAGCATACCTCCACAAAAAACTTTTAAAAATTTATACATCTATACCTCTTATTATATTTATAATCTTTTCTACAACCTCTTTTAAAGTCATTTCTGTACTATCTATGAAATGTGCATCCTCCGCTTGTTTAAGAGGTGAGATTTTCCTGTTTGAGTCTATGATATCCCTTGCTTTTAAATCTTCTAATATCTCTTCATAGCTTTTGTCTAAAGAAGATTTTTCATCTTTATAGCGTCTCATGGCTCTTTCCTCGGCTGTTGCAGTTATAAAAAATTTATACTTTGCATCAGGAAAAACTACAGTTCCTATATCTCTTCCATCCAAAACTATAGATTTTCCTTTAGAAATATTTCTTTGTAAATCAACCAGTACTTCTCTAACAATAGGGACTGCAGAAACCTTTGAAACATTTTTTGTAACTTCCTCCCCTCTTATTTCTTTAGAAATATCTTCACCGTTTAAAATAACACTGTCTTTTTCAATGTCAATATTTATATTTCCAATAACTTTTTTTATTTCTTCTTCAGTTAAACTAATATTTTCCTTTAAAAGATAATAGGTGAATGCACGATACATAGCTCCTGTATCTAAATAATTTATACCAAGTATTTTAGAAATTTCCTTGGCTACTGTGCTTTTTCCTGAAGCTGATGGTCCATCAATTGCAACAATAAAGTTTTCTTTTTCTACTATGTCTATGGAAATATCTTTATTGGCTTCATCTTCTAAAATTGATGTCTTTACAAATCCTTCAAAGTCATACTTGTCCAGGTAGTTTGAAACTTCTTGGTGCATTTCAGGAATTGTAATAAGCACATCATTTTTAGTAGTGTCTATATTTTTTAATTTTTCATAAATAAGATTTGCAATATCTTTGCTACTTTTGCCTTCTAATTTTAAATTGTTAATTATCATTACAATCTTCCTTTATGTTACTTCCTGCAAGAAATCCTGTAGAGTAGGCTATTTGTAAGTTATATCCTCCAGTAAAGGCATCTACATCTATAACTTCACCAACAAAATACAAATTTTTTATCTTTTTAGACTCCATTGTTGATGAGTCTATTTCTTTAACTTCCACTCCACCTCTGGTTATTATTGCCTCATTAAAATCTCTTATATCATTTATATTAAATTTAAGGCCTTTAATGTTCTTTGTAAGCCTATGTCTTTCTTCTTTAGTAATTTGATTTATCTTTTTATCCCTTGGAATATTAGACAATTCTAAAATAGGTTTGATTAATGATTTGATTAATAGATCCTTTAAACCATTTTCAATATCCTTATTGATATACTTATTGAAATCTCGATTTATTCTATCATCTAACTGATTATAATTCAAACCAGGTTTCAAATCTATTGATAATGAACACTTCTCCTTTGGATAGATTAATGAAGATAGGCTTAATATGGTTGGCCCAGATATTCCAAAGTGAGTGAATAATGCTTCTCCAAATTCTTTTTTATAAGGCTTCCCATTTTTATTTAATGTAACTTCTACATTCTTTAGGTTAACTCCAGAAAGTTCTTTATGAATTGAGCTATTTAAATTAAGTCCCACAAGACCTGGGTAGATGTCAGTTACTTCAATTCCAAAATTTTTTGCAAACTTATAGCCATCACCAGTTGAACCTGTTGACTTATAAGAGTTTCCACCAGTTGCAATTACAAGATAATCGCATGAAAAGCCACTACTCTTGGAATATAGTTTAAATTTATCATCTACTTTTTCTATATACCTTATATCTTCATCAAAAATAAGATTAATTCCTTTGTCATTTAATATTTTTTTAAATGTTTTTATAACATCCGAGGATTTGTCTGTTGATGGAAAAACCCTGTCTCCCCTTTCAACTTTATATTCCAAACCGTATTTGTTCAACAAGTTTAAAATATCCATGTTGCTAAAAGAATAAAATGCAGAGTACATAAATTTTTCATTTCTATTTATTTGTGGGAAAAATTCAGATATGTCTTTATAATTTGTTATATTACATCTTCCCTTGCCAGTGATATATAGCTTTTTACCAAGCTTTTCATTTTTTTCTATAATAGTTACATTATTATTTTCATTTTTTGCTGTAATGGCAGCCATCATTCCAGCAGGACCGCCACCAATAACAATAACTTCTTTCATTTTATTTTCTCCAATGTAATAAGAAAAGGAGGATTATTTCTTTGATTTATAAAATCAAATTTAATAATTTCAAACTCCTTTTGATTTAATTCTTTTAAATATTTTTCAATATGTATTGCTTCTTCCAATCCAGAAGGATGTCCAGGATAGAATGTAATAAACACCCTACCATTTGGATTTAGCTTTTCAAGTAATACTTCAAGGCTATTAATCACCTTTTTATAGTTTGTAACAATTTTTTTATCTCCCTTTGGCAGGTAACCTAAGTTGTAAACTGAAATATCTATATTTTCCTTTACGTATTTATCTATGTACTCATGGCTATCTAAAATAAGATTGATATTACTTAACTCTTTTTCATTAAATTTTTCTTTTGTATTTTTAATACTAATATCCTGAATGTCAAATCCATAAAATTTACTTTCATTTCCTAAAATATCAACAAGTTTTCTTAAGTCATTTCCATTTCCAAGAGTCATATCAACAGCTACTAAATTTTCTCCTTTGTAATCTTGTAAAAATAAATCCAATATTCCCTTGCAGTTTTTAATCATTACAACAACTTCCTTTTAAGAAATCTAAAATATGAATTGGTGATTCAGGAAGTAACTCTTCCAAATTTTTATTTTCGTAATTAAGATATTCAAATCCTAAATCATAAACTTTAGATGCAGTTGCTCTAAGAAAAAAATTTTTATCTAAAAAATCAAAGTCACCTACTATTTTAAACTCTCTTAAATAACAATTTTTGCCATTTATTTCTATTTTGCTATATCCTACTATTTTTTCATCTTCAAAAAGCGTAAAAAATATTTCTGGTACTTTATAATTTAAACTCAATTCAATATCATATTTTTCTTTAAAATAATCCAAATCCTTTGGATTTGAATCTTTAACTACTAACATTATAAACTCCTTAAATAATCTATTTCTTCTTTTGTAAGTTTTCTGAATTTTCCTTCAGGTAGATAATTATCTTTTATTTTTCCAATAGAAATTCTCTTTAAATCAACAACTTTACATCCAATGTAATTAAACATTCTTCTAACTTGTCTATTTTTTCCTTCAGATATAGATATTTGATATTTGTAGTCTGACATTTTTTTTATTTTAGCTCTCTTTGTCAAATATCCATCCATTGGTATTCCTCTAATCAAGGTTTTTAAATCCACTTCTTTAGGTTTTTTATCTAATATTACCTCATAGGTTTTAAATATATCCTTCTTTGGATGAGTCAATTTATAAGTCAAATCCCCGTCATTTGTAATAATAATTATTCCCCTACTATCTTTATCAAGTCTTCCAACAGGATATAATCTTTCCTCTGATTTTACCAAATCAAGTACAGTTTTTTCTGCATGTGGATCTTTTACAGTTGATACATATCCAATAGGTTTGTTTAAAAGAAAATACTCGAATTTTTTAGATAATTTTACTTCTTTACCGTCTAACTTTATTATATCTTCCGGAGAAACTTTCATCCCAAGTTCTTTAACAACATCCTCATTTATACTGACTCTTCCCTGTGAAATTAATTCGTCAGCTTGCCTTCTTGAACAAACTCCACTGTGTGCAAGATACTTATTAATCCTCGCTTTTATCTACCTCTAAAAATAATTGCTCTACCTCATTTTTTTGAGGAAGATGTTTTAAATCAACCAAATCAAATACTCTTAAAAATTCATCTGTTGTACCATATAGTATTGGTCTTCCAATTTGTTCAAGTCTTCCAACTTCCATTATCAAATCTCTTGAAAGTAAAGTGTCGATAGGTCCTTGAGATCTAACTCCTCTTATCTCTTCAATTTCAACTCTCGTGATTGGTTGTTTATAAGCTATAATTGAAAGCACTTCCATTGATGAATTTGTAATGTTTTTATTATCATTCTTATTGACCAATTTCTTAACAAATTCTAAGTTACATTCTTTTGTAACATATTGAAAATTGTCACCATATTGTTTTAACTCAACTCCCCTGTCTGAAGAATTACAATCAGATACCATCTCTTGAAGTATCTTTTTAGTTCCTCCTGGAGTTTTTTCTATTATCTTTGCAATTTCTTTATATGAAAGGGGTTCTCCCCATATATATAATAATGACTCAATTATAGACTTATAATTCATCTTCACACCTTAATTCTATGAATATTTCATCAAAGTTTTCATCTTGATATAATTTCACTTCATTTATTTTTAACAATTCCAATATTGAAAGAAATAGAGTTACAAGTTCGCTTACGTGCATATTATTATGGAAAAAATCAGAGAAATTCTTTTTCTTTCCTGGAATTAACTTGTTTTTTATGATACTCATATATTCATCAACAGAAAATTCTTCTTTTTTCAAGATATCAAACTTTTCTAAATTCTTTTGCCTCTTATCAATTCTACTTATCACTTTAAATAATTCGTTGTAGAGTATTAATCCATCTCCAATTATTTTGTTCTCTGTTTTGTTTTCAAAAAAATCGGACAAATCTTCCTGCAACTTAGGATATGAACTGTCCGCTTTATCTTTATGCTTTTGTAACTCTTGTGAAAGTTCCTTAATCTTTTTATATTCTCTAAGCCTTGTTAATATCATTTCTTCTGTAACAGTTTCTTCTTCATCTAAAAACTCATTTTTAGGAAGTAATTTTTTAGACTTAATCTCAAGTAATGTGCTTGCTAAAAAAACAAAATCTGCTATATTTTCAGGATTTATAGTCTTTAATTCTTCAACTTCTCTTAAGAAATCTTCAGTTATGTCACTTAATTTTACAGTATAAATATCTATCTTATTTTTTTCAATTAAACTTAACAAGAGGTCAAATGGACCTTGAAAATAATCGGTTTCTATCTTATACATACTTTACCCCAACAAACCATACATGAATTTTAAAACAAAATCTGACATAGATAGTACAACTTTTGAAATTGCACCTGTAAAAATAAGTGCAATCAATATCATATTTGTATATCTTTCCATGCTAAGCAATTTATAATTTACTTTATCTGGTAAAAATGTCATTACGATCTTTGAACCATCAAGTGGAGGTAATGGTATTAAATTAAATACTCCCAATAGCACATTGTATTGTACCATAGACTTAACAAATAAAATTAAGTATGGATTTGCATCAACTTCCGATATCACAAAATTAAATATTACAAGAAATATAAACGCGAGCAAAAAATTGGTTATGATTCCTGAAATTGAAACTAAGAAATTACCCAATTTCTTTTTTCTAAAATTATAGGGGTTTATTGGTACAGGTTTCGCCCATCCAAAATGAAATATCAAGAGTGATAATGTTCCAAGTGGAGACAAGTGTTTTAATGGATTCAAAGATAATCTTCCACTATCCTTTGCCGTGGTATCTCCCATGTAAAGTGCTGCTACTCCATGTGCGTTTTCATGTAATATTAAAGATACTAATAGTGCGGAGTAAATTACTATATAAGTTAATATAGTTTGTAAATTAAACATTTTTATCCCTTTTATTCTTTAAATATAGCAATCCTATAATCGTCTTTGAATCTTCAATTTTACCTTCTTCAATCATATTCAACGCCTCTTCTAATGAGTACTCTTCTATCTTTAAGTCTTCCCCTTCATCTCCTTCTAAAGGACTTGGAAACAAATCAGTTGCTAAAAAATACGACATCTTTTCATCTGTAAATCCGGGAGATGAATAAGAATCAAATAAATATTCATAATCCTTTGCATCAAATTTTATTTCTTCTTGTAACTCTCTTTTAGCAGCTTCTTTAGGAAGCTCATTCGACTCAATAAGTCCAGCTGGAAGTTCAATTAACTCTTTGTCAACAGCTTTCCTATATTGACGAACAAATATGACTTTTTCATCCTTTAATGCAATTATTGTAACTGCATTTGCATGTTCAACTATTTCTCTTTTTGAATATTTTCTATTCTTAAGCTCAACAGTGTCTACTCTTAAGTTTAAGATTCTACCTTCATATATCATTTCAGATTTTATTGTCTGTTCTTTACTCATCTTTTTTCTCTCCTTCGTTAAATTGGAACTTGCCCTGTTCAATCATATCAACTGCCTGTTTGATTGTATTTTCAGTTATGTCAATTCCTCCTATTAACCTGGAAATTTCCAATACTCTCTCTTTTTCATCTATAGCTCTGATATTTGAAATTGTATCTGAATCACGCTCACTTTTTTCTATTAGCATATGTGACGATGCAAGTGATGCTATTTGTGCAAGGTGGGATATTGTTATTATCTGTCTGGACTTTGAAATCATTTGTAACTTCTCTCCAACAAGAATAGCTGTTCGTCCACTAATACCAGTATCAACTTCATCAAATATCAAAGTATCCACATTATCTACTGCAGCTAAGGATGTTTTTAGTGCCAACATTATTCTTGAAAGCTCTCCTCCAGATGCAACTTTATTCAAAGGCATCAACGGCTGCCCTACATTTGTAGAGATATTAAACTCCACTATGTCCTTTCCCGTTGACGTGATTTTTTCATCTTCAAAAAAATCAATAGAAAACTTTGCATTTGGCATATTTAAGCCCTTTATATTTTTAAGAATATCTTTTTCAAGATTTTTGCTTATTTTCTTTCGTATATCTGTCAGCCTACTACATATCTTTTTACAATCCAAATATTTTTTATTAATTTCTTTATTCAGTATTTCAATATTTTCTTCTATCTTTTCTAATATATCAAGTCTTTCCTTAGATTTTTCTCTAAAGTCTATTAATTCTGAAATATCTGATCCATATTTTCTCTTCAGATTTGTAATATTCAATATGGTTTCATCAAGTAGATGTAATTTTTCTTCATCATAATACAAGCCGTTTTGATAGTTTTCTATATCTCTATAAACATCTTCAAGTTCATAGTATGAAGACTCTATTCTATCAGATATTTCAGTTAAATCCAAATCCAGCTCTTTTAACTCCAAAAGCTCAGATACAATCTCAGATAGAGAGCCTAAAACATCAAAGTTTCCAAATTCACTACCCTTTAAATTTTCAGATATGCCTGATATAGACATTTTTATCTTGTCTATATTACTAAGAACCTTAAATTCATTTTCAATTTCTCTTTCATCAAAATTTTCCAAGTCAATGCTCTCTAACTCTTCAATCTGAAACCTTAAAATATCCTTTTCTCTATCTATTTCTTCAGAACTTAAGCTAAGACTTGAAAGTTCTTTTTTAAAATTTTGTAATTCCTTAAGTTTTTTATCTAAGTCATTCAAAATATTTTTATTTCCTTCTGGACTGAAATCATCTAATATTTTTATATAGTTAGATTTGTTCAAAAGGGTTTGATTTTCATTTTGACTATGAATATCTATAAGATCTTTCATCATTTCTTTTAAAAAGCTTAAAGTAACATTTCTACCATTAATTCTGTTGTTACTTATTCCTGACTTCTGTGATTCCCTTGTTACAATCAGAACACCATCTTCTAATTCATAGCCCATCTCTTTAAATCTATTTAATTTTTCTTCTGATGATATAATAAATTTTCCTTCTACAATTGAACTATTTCCATATTTACCAATATAAGACTTTTGAAATCTGTCCCCTATCAGAAGCTTAAGTGCATTTACAAGTATTGTCTTACCTGCTCCAGTTTCACCAGTGATTACATTGAAATGTGAATCGAATTCAACTTGCAACTTTTCAATAATAACAAAATTTTGAATATAAAGTTCTGCTAACATTGTCCCTCACTTTATTTCATCAATGCTTTAATCTCATCTACAACTTCATCAAGTTTGTTTTTATCATCTACTGCTATAAAAATTATATCATTTCCTGATAGAATACCACTAATATGCTTTATCTTCGCATTTGTAATTGGTACAGCTGAAACAGTTGCAGTATGAGAAATAGTCTTTACGATAACCATTTCACCGTTGTGTTCAATGCTGAGAACTGCTGATTTAAAAATCTTATCAAGTCTTTCATTTAAAGAATCATGAACAGTATCTATCACAGAATAGTGATATTCTCCGTCTTTTGTCTGAACTTTTGTAATTCTTAATTCCTTTATATCTCTTGATATGGTTGCTTGAGTAGCAAAAACTTCATTTTCTTCAAGTAATTCTGATAATTCTTCTTGTGTTCTTATTTCATACTTATCAACCAAGTCAAGAATCAATCTTTGTCTTGCATATTTTTTCATATAATACTCCTTACATAAGTATATCTTTTAATCTATGTAATCTCTTTGATTTTCCAAAGTAACTTATATGAATATGATAATAAGAGCTTAAAAAGCTCCTATATATCTCGATTAATAAATTCCTTCGTCAAATTCTCTAAAAAATCTGTGTTTTTATTTAAAGATTTTAGACATTTCATAGCTTTTTTTGAATGCTTATGAATAAGGTCTATAATCTCTTCCTTATCTTTAATTAAAGTTGCATAAGTAAGTTTTGAAGATTCTAAATCTTCCTCATAATCAAGCATATCGTCCCTAAGTTGAAATGCTATTCCAAAATTATACCCAAACTCTTCTGATAGAGATATTTCTTCTTTAGTCGCTCCTGCCGTTATTGCAGCGCATTTGCAAGAAGCTTTGATGAGTCCACAAGTCTTTTTATCATACATATCAAAAAAATCCGACTTATTCTCAAGCTTATTTTGAATATCTAAAACCTGTCCATAAATCATTCCATCATAGCCTGATTGGGAATAAAAATATTTTGAAGCTTCAATAAAATTATCTTTATTGTCTGATTTTGATATTGCCATAAGAATTTTTTCCATACTCTTGTTGAGAAGACCATCTCCAATTAATATAGCCATATCTTCACCAAATTTTTTATGAACAGTTGGTTTGCCTCTTCTCATATCGTCGTTATCCATAGCTGGAAGATCATCATGAACAAGTGAGTAGTTGTGAATTAATTCTATTGCATACGCAAAGTCTTTACAAGGTTCATCAACTTCTTTAAATAGACTATAGAACTCAACGAATAAAATCGGTCTAAGCCTCTTGCCGTTATTCATCAAAGCATAAAATGAACCCTCTTCTAAAATATTTTTATCGTTAAAAATACTTTCAAGTCCTTTGTTTATAAATCTCTTTCTTAATTCAAATTCTTCAATAAAATTATTCATCACTATTTAATATATTTGGGTCAAAATCAGACTCTCCATCCTCTGTCATCATTCTAATTTTACCCTCTTCCCTATCTAATATTTCCATTAATTTTTTATGATGCATTAGTGCCTCTTCATAAAGTTTAACATTTTCTTCTAAAGTAATATTGTCATCTTCAAGCTTTTCCAATATTTCTTCCAATCTATTTAAACTATCTTCATAGTTTGAAAAATTATTTTCCATTTTCAATACTCCTTACTTCTGTAGTAGCTATACCATCTTCAAAATGAAGTTCTAATAGCTCTCCAACTTTTAAGCTCTTTGCTGAGTTGATATATGCGCCTTTTGATGTAGCTCTAATATACCCAAGTTTTTTTATCCTTAAATCATTATGCAATTCAACCCTTGTTTGCAATTCTTTTATTTTTAATCTTTCCTGATTTAGTCTTGCAAATGTTTTTATCTTTATGATTTTTTTAATATTGTTTAATTCGTCCTTTGTCAACTCAATTCTTTGAATTGGATTATGTTCCATTAGGTATATACTAAATTTTTCTAACCTGTCTCTTTCTTTAATTATATTTAGCTTAACTTGCCTATCTACTCTAAGATTTAACTTTTGATTTTCTTCTTTCAATTTGCATATCTTATCTAATGGGTTGTAAACTTTTAGCAAACTTAAATAATAATCCAACTTCTTTCTCTCTTCTATAAAGTAATTAGAGTAAGATTTTTCAATTAAATTTAACTTTTTATTTAAGTTTTCTTTTAAATCTACAAGATTCGGAGTACAAAGTTCTGCGGCTGCTGTTGGAGTAGCTGCTCTTAAATCTGAAACAAAATCGGATAGCATATAATCTACTTCATGACCTACTGCAGAAATTATTGGTTTTTTTGAGTTAAATATCTTTAAAAGTAATTCTTCATCATTAAAGCAATTTAAATCTTCAAAGGAACCTCCCCCTCGACCTATTACAATAAAATCTATAAATTCATAGGAATTTAAAACTTCTATCCCGTTTATCAAACTCTTCGGTGCATTTTGTCCTTGTACTATTGCTGGATAAATATATATATTTACAATTGGAAATCTTCTTCTTATAGTTGTAATAATATCTCTAATAGCAGCACCATTAGGTGATGTTATTACTCCAATATTCTTAGGCATTTTAGTTATCTGACGTTTATGGCTTTCATCAAAGTAACCTAAGTTTTTAAATTTTTCTTTCAGTAGTTCATATTGTCTATAGATATCTCCAATACCTGTGTTTATAACTTCTTTAACGAGGAGCTGATAATAACCGCCCTTCTCATATGTTATTACACTTGCTCTCAACGAAATCTTATCTCCATCTGAAAGTTGTAAGGTTTTAGAAATCTCCATATTTCTGAAAATAATACATTTAATTGAAGCGTCTTCATCCTTTAGGCTAAAATAGATATTTCCAGAAGATTTTTTAAAATTAGAGACTTCCCCCTCAACAAATACATTTATCAGCATAGGATCTCTTTTTAATAAGGCTGAAATATATTTACTTATTTCTGATACGGTAAAGGCTTTACTATTCATTAACCTCACCTTTTGAAATACTTCCTAATACGCCATTTATAAATCTATAGGAGTCTTCTGATGAATACTTTTTTGCTATCTCAACAGCTTCGTTAATAGCAACTCTATCTGGAATATTATCATCATAAATAATTTCATTTGTAGCAACTCTTAATATGGACTTATCTATACAATATAGCCTATTAAAATCCCATCCTATCAAATTATTTTTTATTTTTTCATCAATTTCATCAAGATTATCTATTATCGAAAAAATTGAACTTTCTATAAAATCTCTATGTTTTTCATCTATCTCAAAGTGATTAATAAACACTTCGACATCTTCTTTGTCAAATACTTCATTTATAGTAATTTGGAAAATAAATTTCACAATCCATTCTCTGGCTTCTTTTCTATTCAAAATTCCTCCATAAAAAATCCCTCTTATCACAAGAGGGATAAAATCTAATATATACCAACAACACTTGTGTTTACTTGTGACACATTCAAACCTGTAAAGTTTTCTACATTTTCTTTTATTTTTTCTTGAATATTTCTTGAAACCTCAGGAATTCTAACCCCCATTTTTAATATTACATTTACATTAATATTCACAAAATCTCTACCAACATTCACTTGTACAGCTCTTGAAGCACCTCTTATGCCGTCAGTGATTCTTTCTCCTAATCCACCTGCAAGCCCTGCTACTCCTTCAATTTCTAATGTAGATGTGCTTGCAATTTTGTTTATAATCTCGTTTGATATCTTTACAGTTCCATTTTCAAATTTATTTTTATTCAACATATTATCCCCCATTTCATTTTAACAAATGTTATAATTCATTGCAATAAAGTAGCTAACTGAATATTGCAGAAATAAAATCTTTTGGATTAAATTCCATAAGTTGATCTATTTGCTCTCCCACTCCAATATATTTTATTGGAATGTTAAATTCTGATTCTATTGGAAATACCATTCCTCCCTTAGCAGTTCCATCAAGTTTAGTTATAACAACCCCAGTTATATCAGCAACCTCTTTAAACTGTTTTACCTGTAAAATTGCATTTTGTCCAGTTGTTCCATCAACCACCAATAAAACTTCTTTTCTTGCATCAGGGTATTCCCTATCTACAATTCTATGAATTTTTTCTAATTCATTCATAAGATTCTTCTTATTATGAAGCCTTCCTGCGGTGTCACAAATAAGGATGTCAGTATTTTTAGATTTCGCTGATGCTATTCCATCAAATACAACAGATGCTGGATCTGCTCCCTCTTGGTGAGATATTATATCTACACCTGCTCTGTTAGACCATTCATTTAATTGCTCTATGGCAGCGGCTCTAAATGTATCTGCAGCAACAAGAGTTACAGATTTTCCTTCCGTCTTATATTTTGATGCAAGTTTTCCTATAGTAGTTGTCTTTCCAACTCCATTTACACCTATAACAAGCATAATTAAAGGAGTATTTTTTATGTTCATGCTATTATCAAGATTTGCTTCTTCAAGTTTTTCAATCATAATATTCATCAACATGTTTTTTACTTCTTTAGGATCTTTAATTCTTTTAAGCTTAACTTGGCTTTCAAGTTCATCCATAATATGCATTGTTGACTCTACACCTATATCTGCAGATATTAAAATTTCTTCAAGTTCTTCAAAAAGTTCTTCGTCAACTTTTTGATACCTTGCCAATGCACTGTCGATTTTATTTGAGATATTGTCTCTCGTTTTTTGAAGACCACTGAAAAGATTGTTAAAGAAACCCTTCTTTTCTACTTTCTCTTTGGTCTCTTCTACTTTTACTTCTTCTGACTTTTCAATAACTTTTTCTTTTTCAATTTCAGAATCTTCTTCTAATTCTATTTTCCCCTGTTCTTCAACGATAATAGATTCATTTTCAGAAGCATTTTCTTTTAAATCTTCTTTTGAATCCACTTCAGAATCTAAATCTTCTTTGATAGAATCCTTTATATTTTCGATATTTTCTTGAATATTTTTAGACTCTTCTGTTATATCTTTTAAACTTTTTTCTACTTCTTCTTTAGTATCTTCAATTTTTTCTTTGTTTTTCTTAAACTTATTAAAAAAACTTTCTAACATAGTTCCTCCTACTTTAATTTTAAGGAAATAACTTTACTAACTCCTTCTTCCTCCATACTTACCCCATATAGCACATCTGCAATCTCCATTGTAGTTTTTCTATGGGATATCATGATAAATTGAGTTGAATCTGTTAATGATTTCAAATAATTTGTGTATCTAAAAATATTCGCTTCATCAAGTGCTGCATCTATCTCGTCCAAAATACAAAAAGGCGATGGTCTTGTCTCAAAAATAGCAAATAGAAGAGCAACTGCTGTAAGTGCTTTTTCTCCCCCAGATAAAAGTGTCAAACTTTGTAATTTTTTTCCTGGAGGCTCTGCAACTATTTCAACTCCAGACTCTAAAGGATTTGTTCCCTCTAACTTAAGCTCTGCATTTCCTCCATCAAAAAGAATTTTAAAAATCTTTTGAAATCTACCATTTATATCTTTAAACGATGTTGTAAACATCTCTTTCATTTCCTTGTTAAGATTTTTAATTATCTCCTCAATATCATTTTTAGATTTCATCAAGTCGTTCTTCTGGTTTAAAAGAAATTTAAGATCTTCATCAACAATTTTAAATTCTTCAATTGTATCTACACTGAAATAACCAAGTTCTCTTAAATCTTTTTTTAATAATTTAAGTTCTTTTCTTGAAGGTTCCTCTACCTCTTCTACTAACGTAAACTTATCAATATAAACCGAATACTCCTCAAGACAATTATTACGTATTCTCGAAATATTTGAATTTAAGTTTTCAATTTTTTCAAGATTCAATCCCATTGAGTATTCTAATTTTACATTTATCTCCTTATTGTCTCTTAGCTCTTCTCTTCTTTCCAAAAGTTCATTTTGTCTCGATTTGAAATCAACTTCATTTTCTTCTAAAATATTTTGAATTTCAATAATCTTACTATTTAAAACTTCAAGTTCAGAATTGTATTTTTCAATATTTTCTCTATTACCTCTCAAATCCAATTCTACTTTTTCTTTAGACTCCATATCAAGCTTAAGTCTATAAGAAAAATCTTCATTTTCATTTTTAATATCTTTTTCTTTATTTAATAAGATATTTAAATCCCTCTCTAAACTCTCTATTTTAGAGTTAATATTTATCTTTTCAATTTCTTGTTTCCTATTTTCAGAATTAATGTTTTCAAACTTTAATTTCAACTCATCATTCTCTATACTTAGTCTTTGTATTTCTTCTCTTATGCTTTCAGGATTTTCTAAATCTAATTCTTCAAAAGAAATATTCAAGATGCTTTCATACTTACTAACAGCTTCTTCATATAATGATTGTTTTACTTTTATATCATTAGAAAGACTTTGAATTTTTTCGTCTAATTCAATCTTTCCTCTTTCTTCTATATTTTTTTCTACTTCAATAAGCTTATGTTCTTCATCATAATTTTTTATTGAGATATCCAATTTCCTAAGTTCTTTAATTAATTTTTCTTTTGTATTAGACATCTGTTTAGTTTCTTTTTCAAGTTCTAAAATCTTATTGTTTCTATTTAATATTTCTGTATTAGAAGATTTTCCTGTATATCCTCCCACTATAGATCCCCATGAATTAAATATCTCTCCGTCAAGAGTGACAATTCTATATCTATTATATTTTTTAGAAACTTCTATTGCATCTTCAAGATTATAAACAACCAATGTATTATTTAAAAAGTGATTTATTAGACCTTTAAACTTTTTGTCACAGTTAATTAATTCTGAAGCAATAGCCAAAATTTTAGTATCCTCAAATTTAACCTTTGAATCATCTTTATTTATTTTATTAAGAGGTAAAAATGTCAGTCTTCCAATTCGTTCTGACTTTAAAAATTCTATTAATACCTTAGCATCATATTCATTTTCAACTACAACATTTTGCAAAGAGCCTCCTAAGGCGTTATTAATTGCAATAAGGTATTTATCTTCGACTTCAATTAAATCTGCCAAGGTTCCAATGCACTTGTCTTTTAAGTTGGTTTTTTTAATACGATTGAAAAAATTTGAAACCTGCTTACTATATCCTTCGTAATTATTTCTAACATTTATATAGAAATTAAGTTCCCTCTCTTTTGTCTGTAGTTCAACTTCAACCTTATGATACTTTTCGTTTAATTTTGTATAATCATCTTTACAAAACTCGATTTTATTTTTTAATTCTTCAATCTTTGATACTTGTCCAAAAACTTTATCTTTAACTTCATTATAGATTTTGTTTAAATCATTATAATCTTGTTTTAATTTTTTTAGTTCTTCTTCTAAAGTATATTTATCCTGGGAAAGTTTTGAAATATCCTCTTTTCGACTTTCAAAAATCCTTTCCCTGGTAAGCTTTTCTACCTGTATATTATTCAAAGTTTCTTTTAAAGAAAGAATTTTAGATTCTTTTTCATTTAGTATTAAATTTAAACTATCTATCTCTTTCTTAAATTCTAATACTTTACAATTGACATTCTCAAGTTCTTTTTTCCTATTGAGCAAAGAGTTATTTATTTCTATTTTTTCTACATCTATTTCTTCAGATTTTATTTTATTTGTTTCTAATTTTTCTTCAAAATACTTAATCTCTTTTGAAATTCTATCAATTTCATTATTGCCATTCAAAACCCTTTCTTCAGTAAGCTTGAGTTTAAGATTGTAATCTTGAATTTTATCTTTTACAGAACTTTCATCCGTCGAAAGTCTTTTTATCTCTTCTTCCAAACTTTTAAGACTATTACTCTCTTCTTCAATCTTTGGTTCAATTTTTGAAATAAGATCGTTATAGTAGTCTATTTCTTCTTTAATTGACTTATTTTCTCTTATTACTTCATTGTATTTATTTTGTATTATCTCAACATCTACTAAGTAATAATAAAGATCTAAAAGCTTTATATCCTTTGTAAGTTTTAACCCAATGGTCGCTTTCTTAGCTTGCTTTTCAAGATAGTCTCTATTTTCTTGTTTTTGTATTAAAACGTCTTCAATTCTTCCAAGATTTGTAACTGTCTTGTCAAGCTTTTTTAAAGCCTCTTCCTTCTTATACTTATACTTCGAAATACCAGAAGCTTCTTCAAATATATATCTTCTATCTTCACTCTTGTTCGAAAGTATCTCATCAATTCTACCTTGTCCGATAATAGAATACCCTTCCTTACCTATACCAGTATCCATAAAAAGTTCTCTTATATCTTTAAGACGACAAGCTTTTTTATTGATGTAGTACTGAGACTCTCCTGTTCTAAATACTCTTCTTGTAACAACTACCTTTTCATATTCTATAGGTATCCACTTTTCGCTATTATCAAATGATAGAGAAACTGAAGCAAAATTTAATGGCGCAATTTTTTCTGTACCTGAAAATATAACATCTTCCATCTTGCTTCCACGAAGTGACTTTGCAGATTGTTCTCCCAAGACCCATCTTATGGCATCAGATATGTTTGATTTTCCACTTCCATTAGGTCCCACTATGGCACATATAGGATTATTAAATTGTAAATTCACTTTGTCCTTAAAGGATTTAAAACCCTTTAATTCAACCGCTTCTAATTTCACCTAATCAAACCCCTATAACTTTTCAAAAAATTATCCATATCAAGATCTACGGTATCTATACTTGATTGAATTTTAATCCTATCAATATTTGTTCCATGAACTCTAAACTTTTTTATTTTGTATTTTTCCATTAAATATTTCTTATTCGTACCTTTATTTCCAACAAGATAGTTTAATTCACTATTTTTTACATACACGTCTACATCTTGTCTTATAAAGTTTCTAAGAACTTCATCCATAGCATCTTTGTAAAGTTCTTGAATGGTAAGCTGTCTTATTGATGGATGAAATGGTCCTGCGACAACATCTTTGCCAAATGTTATATTATCTGTTGGCTGTAAACCAATTCTTATAACATCAATTCCACTTTTATAAAATTTACAATATATGTCTTTACAAAGTTTTATTGTTTCATCTAAAGAGTATGGCTTATACTTTCCATCTAAGTAAAGTTTCTCCAAGAAACTATCTTTAATAACAAGAGTTGGGTATACTCTTACAAATTCTGGACCAATTTTTATAAATTCATCAGCTGTATATAAATCCATTTCCATATCTGATTTATATAGACCTAACATCTGTTGTAGTCCAAGTCTAAATCCGAATTCCTTTATTAGTTTTGAAGAGTTATAAACTACATCTGACAGATGATTTCTTTGGTTTGCAATAAGAACCTCATCCACAAGAGACTGAACACCGAGTTCTATAGTTGAAACTCCATATGCTTTCAATATGTTTAGAATATTTTCATCAATATAGTCAGGTCTTGTTGAAAGTCTCAAAGAATTTACAACCCCTCTATCAATAAAACTCTTTCCTATACTTAAAAATTCCTTCATTACATCCATAGGAAGCCCTGTGAAGCTACCTCCATAAAATGCAATTTGGGTTTCATTATCCTTATTTGAAAAATAATTCAAATATTCTTCAATAGAATTCTTTGTATCTTCATAATCTTTTATATAATCTTGATTTGTTATCTTTCGTTGATTACAGAAAATACAATCATTAGGGCAACCATAATGTGGAACAAATACTGGTATAATATTTAACTTACTCAAAGTCTATCCCCATTTTTATAATAGAATTTTTTGCAGCATCTTGTTCTGCTTGTTTTTTATTTTCCCCAACTCCCTGTTCCAGTGCAGTTGTTCCACAAAATGCAGTAACATAAAAAGTTTTATCATGATCTGGTCCAGTAGAATTGTCAAGTCTATAAGTCAATTTTTCCTTCATTTCCCTTTGAATATAGTTTTGTAATATGGACTTGTAATTTAAGCTTGAAGTTTCTAGATATTTCATAAAAAGTCCTATATGTTTTACAGTAATCAAATCATACACAACCTTGTATGAAGAATCTAAATATATTGACGCCATCAAAGCTTCAAATGTATCTGAAAGAGTTGATATTCTCTTTTTTCCTCCAGACTTAGCCTCTCCCTTTCCCATGATCAATAAATCTCCAAGCCTAAAATGCTCTGCTGCATAACCGAAACTTGGCTCACAGGTAACCATGCTCTTCAGCTTCGTTAGTTTACCTTCATCTTTTTCATGATATTTTTTAAAAAAATATTCAGCAAATACTGCCCCAAGTATTGCGTCTCCTAAAAATTCTAACCTTTCATTTGATTTATAGTTTTTGTTTTTTGACTCATTTACTTTTGAAATGTGATGGAAGGCGTAATCTAAAAGTTCAATATCATTGAACTTATAGCCTATACGCTCTTCCAAAGCATTCAATTGTTTAAGCCTTTCACAACTTAATTTCAATTTTAACCTCTTTTGCTACTTTCGATGTATGAAACTATATCTGAAACTGTAATTATTTCATCTAACTTAGAATCATCTATTTCAATATCAAACTCATCTTCGAGGGCCATAACAAGTTCTACAAGACCGATTGAATCAGCACCTAAGTCTTCTCTTATTACAGTATCCATGTTTACATTTTCCACATCAAATTCTTCTTTTATAACTTCTGAAACTTTATCAAAAATCATTTTAAACCTCCAAGTTTTCTTCTATTTTTCTTACAACATCTTTTTTTACAAATTGAATTAACTTATCTATTCCGGTTTCGATTGCTCTTTCATTCGAACTTCCATGAGCTTTAAAAA
>QWCE01002943.1_pt1 | contig 19863 bp, 16 predicted proteins | sample 1972531 | NCBI WGS metagenome assembly QWCE01 (sample SAMN09866716, study PRJNA288562) | Human gut metagenome isolate term4_stool, whole genome shotgun sequencing... | reverse complement strand
AGCGTGCCTGCACCATCATGCCACCTTCGAAGCACCGGATTCATAACATTCAGGCATGCGCCCACATCAACACGTCCGGAGACTTACGCTGTAGAAGAGTGTGAAGTATTTATAATAGAGAGGAATGAGAGGTTACAAGATGCCTGTTTTTGATTTTAACCAGGAAAAGAAAGATGCCGTTCAGGCAGAGAAGACATACGAATTAGTATATTCAAATGAAAGAGTGCCGGATGCGGAACATCCGATCATGTTGATAGAGGACAAGGATAGGAAGTTAGTACATCATTCATCAGGAATGTTTACAGCTCCAACAAAAGGAACGGCATTCATTTATGATGAAGAGAAATCCAATCATAATATATTACAGATTGATGCCCGCTTTGAGAAACTGATCAAATGGTTAGGGGAGAACCATATTATGGTACGTCTTTCCGGCAGTGATACAGATGAAGGATACGCTGTATATAAGATATTTGAGACGGGAGTGGCTATGCGTGGCACAAAGCTTTCAGGGGAAAATGGTTTTTTACAGTTTATGATCGACCGTCTGCTGCAGAGTGACGCACCATCCCGGGAAGTTGTAGACTTTGACGAGATTGAAGATTCGGATGATATGAAGCTTACAAGTATTCAGAGTATCACGGATTATCTGATGTGTGCAGGAAGTACGCTTCCGGATAATATCCGTCTCTGGGCAAGACGAAATTTAGCCGTGGCCAAATCAACGGAGGTAACACCGGAAGAGAGACGGCATGCACAGCGAGCACTTTCTATTATGTTGAATATTCAGTGGAAGAACACAGAGTTCCAGCCGATCGATCCGGTGGAAGCAAGACGCATCTTAGATGAAGAATTATATGGATTAGATAATGTGAAACAGCGTATTATTGAGACAATCATTCAGATCAATCGTACGCATACATTACCGGCGTATGGTCTGCTGATCATTGGCCCGGCAGGTACCGGTAAGTCACAGATTGCCTATGCGGTAGCAAAGATTTTGAAAATGTCATGGACAACTCTGGAGATGAGTTCCATCAATGATCCGGAACAGTTGACCGGAAGTTCCAGAATCTATGCCAATGCGAAGCCGGGACTTATTATGGAAGCATTTGCCAACGCAGAAAGCTCCAATCTTGTATTTATTATCAATGAGTTGGATAAAGCATCTTCCGGAAAAGGAAATGGTAATCCTGCCGATGTATTGCTTACTTTGTTGGATAACCTTGGATTTACAGATAACTATGTGGAGTGTAACATACCAACGACGGGAGTGTATCCGATTGCAACGGCAAATGACCGCAATGCGATCAGTGCTCCGTTGATGTCGCGTTTTGCAGTCATTGAATTGCCGGATTATAGTATAGAAGAAAAACGTGTTATTTTCACCAGATTTGCTATGCCAAAGGTGCTGAAGAGAATTGGTCTTCATAGCGATGAGATCGTTATTACCGATGAAGCATTGGATGTGATCATGGATATCTTTAAGGATACATTCGGTATTCGTGATATCGAACAGGCTGCGGAGCATATTGCAGCGAATGCATTGTATCGTATCGAGGCAGAACATATGGTACGTGTTACATACGATGCGGATATGATTCGCACCCTCCTACGGTAGAATTATTACCCTTGTACAGCGTAAGTGACGGTCGCAACGGTTTTGAAAAATTGGTTCCAAGCCGGGCAGTTCACACTTAATTGCTCCGGTAGCAGTACTAAGCAGTGTAACACTATGTCCACTAGGCTCGGAAACATCTCACTAAGAGCTCAATGCAAGTGTTGACCGTCACAAATGCTCCTCTTTGGAACTCAAATTTAACAGGATAACTTCCGATGCAGATACAAAGAGTACAGGAAAAACAGAAAAAAGGAACTTGACAACCATAGGAGAATATTGTAACATAACGGTGTTATGTGGTTCCGGAATGGGGGATTCGAATGAAAGATGAACGGGAAACCAAGGACGAATTATTGATCAGTGCGAAGCAGGAATTCTTAGAGAAGGGATATCAGAAGGCATCCCTGCGGAATATCTGTAAGAATGCAGGCGTTACAACAGGAGCGTTGTATTTCTTCTTTCAGGATAAGGAAGATCTGTTTGCATCGATCGTACAGCCATCATTAGACCGGATCATTGCAATGCTGTCACAGCATACGAAGCAGGAATTAATGGAGTTACAGGAACATCCGGAGGCACAGGAAGATAATATGCAGGATGATATTGTAGCAAGTAAGGCAATATTAGATGTGCTGTATGGAGATTACGATAACATTTTGTTGATCCTTACGAAGAGTCAGGGATCACGGTATGAGCATTGTGTGGATGAGTTTGTGGATATGTTGCAGCAAAGCTACCGGGTATTATCGGCAGAACAGGCGAAGCGGATGGGCGTGAAGCCACCGGATGATTACACGCTTCATTGGGTATCGCATATTCAGATTGATGCGTTTGTGCAGTTGATCCTGCATGAGCCGGATAAGGCGAAAGCGTTAGAGCATTTAGATAGTATCCTGCGATATCTGTTAGCGGGCTGGATGGCATTATTTGAGAAGTAACAAAGGCTATGCCTATTTGATGTGGGCATAGCTAATATTTAACGGAAAACATAACGGTGTTATGTTGCAAGAGATAAGCAAGTGTAACTAATATGCATGGCAATTACAAACGGTACAGAGATAACAGTTACAGCCGGTTGTATGAAGTAAATGGTTGAAAGCATATGAAGGAGGAAGAAAGCATGTATGTAGAAGTAACGGATGTGAAGAAAAGTTATGGAGAGGGCGGCAGTTATATTCAGGTATTGAAGGGAGTTTCTGTCGGTGTTGAGAAAGGAAAGATGTGTGTCATTCAGGGAACCAGTGGTTCCGGTAAATCAACACTGCTTAATTGTATCGGTGGTCTGGATGTCGTAGATTCCGGTTCCATTAAGGTAGACGGAAAAGAGATGGTCGGATTGAAGACAGATGCCTTGTCGGATTACCGGAGAGATTATCTCGGATTTATCTTCCAGTTCTATAATCTGGTGCCGAACCTTACTGTTCGTGAAAACATACAGGTGTGTGAGTATTTGACCGATCATCCATTAGATATGGATGAGTTGTTGGATATCTTAGGTCTTACTGAACATCAGAATAAATTTCCTTCCCAGTTGTCAGGTGGCCAGCAACAGCGTTGTGCCATTGCAAGAGCGTTGATTAAGAATCCAAAGCTGCTGCTTTGCGATGAGCCGACCGGTGCATTGGATTCGAAGACCTCACGGGATATTCTCATTTTGTTGGAGAAGATCAATGCACAATACGGAACAACCATGATGATCGTTACACATAATAATGCGATCAAAGATATGGTAGACCAGGTCATTATATTAAAGGATGGTCAGATCAGGAAGAATTATTGCAATGAGGTGAAAGTACCGGCAGCAGAACTGGAGGATTTGTAGGATGCAGAAAGTATTACGGAAACGAATCATAAGAGATCTGAAAAGTAATCTTGCCCGATACATAGCCCTTGCATTTTTGATCATTCTCAGTATGTATCTGGTAGTGAGTCTGGTGGGGGCTGCCGAGACAATCATCCAGGGCAGTCAGGAATCCGATCAGAAGCTGGGTGTGGAGGACGGACAGTTTTCTCTGTTTTTGCCGATGAAAGAGGCGGAATGGGACAAATTAACGGATGATGGAATTACATTGGAGAAAATGTTCTTTTTAGACTATTCGGTTATGAAATCCAAGACATTGCGGGTATATCAGAATAGGGAAAAGATCGATCAGATCGCCTTGTGTGATGGGGATTATGCCAAGGCAGAGGATGAATTGGTATTGGAACGGAAATTTGCAGAAAATAATGAGATTAAGGTGGGAGATACTTTAGAACTTGGTGGACGTACCTTTACAGTTACAGGTATCGGAACGGCGCCGGATTATAACAGTGTTCTGAAGTCACTTGGAGATACCAGTTGTGATACTTTGAATTTTGGGCTTGCTTTTGTAACGAAGGATATGTACAAGATCCTGCAAAAGGAGGGCAAGAGTGCGAAGTCAGAGGAATATTATTATGCGTACCATCTGAATGGGAAAATGACCGATGAGGAGTTGAAGGATAAGCTGGAAGATCTTGAATTTTCTTCGGATGATGTAGAAGACGAGTTCTTTCAGGAATACTGGGACCGGACGATCGGGCAGAAGGATGAATTGCAGGATGGAATTCAGGAACTGTTAGATGGCAGCAAGGAATTGACGGATGGATTAGATGAGCTAAGCGGTCATAATGATGAATTAAAGGATGGTGCGAAGGAGATATTCGATTCTTATCTGTCTGAGGCAAACAGTGCACTTAGCGGATATGGGGTTGGAACTTTAACTGCGGACAATTTTGAATCGGTATTGCAGAAAAAGATCGACAATGAGAGCAGTGCTATTGTGAAGATCTCTATGCGGAATCTGTTAAAGACCTTGCAGGGATTACAGGAGTTCTCGGATGGTATTGAAGAGTATACAGATGGAACCAAGGAGGCTGCGGATGGTTCGGTAGAATTACAGGATGGAATACAGGAGTTAAAGGACGAGACAGATGATATGATCGATGAGATCTTTAACGCCGATGCAAGCAATCTGTTGTCCTTTGTAAAGGCTGCGGATAATGTACGGATCCGGGCGGCGGCAGGAGACCAGGAGTTAAATCGCAGTGTTGGAACGATAGCCGGTGTGATCATTTTGATCCTGATTGCCTATGTGCTTTCTGTATTTGTTGTACATTCGATCGATCAGGAAAGTGCCGTGATCGGCGCTCTGTATGCGTTGGGAGTGAAGAGCAAAGATCTGATGCGGCATTATGTTATGCTTCCGACAGTGTTAGCTGCTGTTTCCGGTGTGATCGGAACGGCACTTGCATACAGCAATATAGGGGTTCCGGTTCAGATGGCAGACTGCTATAATTATTATTCCATGCCGGATCTTAACGTGATCGTTATGCCATATCTGTTAGTCTATGGTGTGATCGTACCTCCGGTGATATGTCTGATCGTTACCAGATTAGTTATCCGGAAACGTCTGGCAAGACCGGTGCTTACCCTGTTAAAGAATGAACAGAAGGTAAATGCAGGGAAAGATGTGAAGTTAAAACATATGAAATTCATGCGGTTATTTAAGATCCGACAGATCATTCGTGAGCGGCGGACGGCATTTACGGTTGTGTTTGGTATGTTTGTCAGCCTCCTGCTTGCAGTCATGGCATTGGAGATCTATGTATATTGTAATGGGGTAAATAAAGAGTATGTTGAGGATACGAAGTATGAATATATGTATACCTATAAGTATCCGAGTGAGGAACCACCAAAGGGTGGATACAAAGCATACGCAAAGACATTAAAGAAGGAGATCTATGGCTATACCTTTGATGTCGCAGTTATGGGAATTACGGAGGATAATCCGTTCTTTGATGTTACCTTTGCGGATACAGCCAATCAGGTAACGATCAGTTCTTCCATCGCATATAAGTATCATTTAAAGGTTGGGGACACATTTACCTTAGAAGATACCGAGGCAGATCAGTTATATGCCTTTGAAGTGCATGAGATCACACAGTATGCGCCGAACTTTACCGTGTTTATGCCATATGACAAGGCAGTGGATCTGTTTGGGGAAACGGATGATTTCTACAATGTAGTATTTGCGGATCATGATCTCGGTGTGGAGAGTGGCAGACTGTATTCTACTACCACAAAAGAAGATGTGAAGAAGGCAGCAGGTATTTTCGCTGATCAGATGCAGGGAATGATCTTTATGATCGGAGGAGTATCCGTTGTAATCTTTGCCATTGTATTATATCTGATGATGAAGGTGATGATCGACCGGTCATCCTTTAGTATTGCACTGATCAAGATCTTTGGATTCCGTAACAAGGAAGTGCGGAAGATGTATTTAGACGGGAATTTCTATGTTGTAGCACTTGGCGCTTTGATCTCGCTTCCGCTTGCGAAGCTGCTTATGGATGCGATGTATGAACCGGCATTTGTGCCAAATGTTGCCTGTGGTGTGGATAAGTCTTTCCCAATCTGGATGTATGTTGCGGTATTAGTAGGAATTCTGGTATTGTATTTCATTATTGATCACTTGTTGATATACCGGATCCGGCAGATGGTTCCTGCTGAGGTTCTTAAGAATCGGGAGTAAGATAGAGATTTTCGTTTATAGTGGTTTCAAAGTATGCTATCATTAAGATAGTATATTTTGGAACCTTTTTAATTTTATAGGAAAGTTTGTTCTATAAGAGGAGAAGACATGTTAGATATTATTGTGGTAGAAGATAATAAAGAGATTGGGAAGCTGCTTTCTGATTTCTTACAGAAAGAACACTATACAGTCAGTGTTGTCGAGACGGGAGAAAAGGCGATTGCATTATTTGAACGATATGGAGCCAAATTAGTGATTCTTGATCTGATGCTTCCGGGCACAGATGGATTTGCCGTATGTTCTAGAATCCGTGAGAGTTCCAATGCGCATATTCTGATTGCAAGTGCCAGAACACAGAAAGAAGATAAGTTAAAGGGACTGAATCTCGGAGCGGATGATTATATAGATAAGCCATATGATGTAGATATTTTATTGGCGAAGATCAATGGTATATTCAAACGAAAGTATGCACAGGAAGAGATGATTCGTGGTGATATTAAGTTAAATACTGTTATGCAGACGGTTCACCTTGCGGTTGGAACAGAAACAGAACGGAACTGGCAACCGGTCGAGACGACAGCAAAGGAATTTGAACTGCTGAAATTATTGATGGAGAATCCGGGAGTGACGTTGAAGAAAGAGTATCTGTTTCATACTGTATGGGGAAGTGACAGTGAATCGGAAATGCAGACATTGACGGTGCATATCAAATGGCTCCGGCACAAGATTGAGAAAGATCCCAAACATCCGGTACATATTATTACGGAATGGGGAACGGGGTATCGTTTTGAGTAGATATAGAAGATTTGCGGCAGGCATTTTGTTATTGGAATTATGCCTGATCGGAATATGTAATTTTATTGTAGCAGGGTACGATTCCCAACGGGCACAGAAAGAATATCTTGTGGATGTCTCACGGGCGGCACAGGAAATGAGGGAAGGAGCTTCAGCAAAAGATCTGGACATGAGAGAATATAATAGTCTTTTATCGGTTCAGATATTTGATCCGGATGAAGTGTGTAATGAAGAATACCGGATAGAAGACATTAATGGTACCTGGTATCGGTTCTGTTACCGGAAGAATTCAGGCAGTCACACGGTAATTATGATGAATGGAATGTGGATAGTTATGTGGCTGATATCTGCAGTTGTCCTGTATATGATGGGAAAGAAAGTCATTGCTCCATTTAATGCAATGGAATATCTGACAACAGAACTAGCAAGGGGCAATCTATCGGTTCCGGTAAAAGCAGAAAAAAGTAAGTTTTTCGGACGTTTTCTGTGGGGAATGGATATGTTGCGGGAGAAACTGGAATCCGACAAAATCCGTGAACTGGAATTGGAAAAGGAGAAAAAAACATTAGTATTATCTCTGTCACATGATATTCGGACACCGTTGTCCGCAATTGATCTGTATACGAAGGCACTTGCCACGAATTTGTATGACAAAGAGGAAGAACGTCAACAGGCCATTGCAGGAATTGGCAGGAATACAGAGGTGATCAAAAATTATGTAGAGCAGATTGTAGAGGCTGCACGGGAAGATTTTCTGCAAATGGAAGTAAACAATGGAGAATTCTATCTTTCACAGGTGATACAATCCCTTGTTCATTACTATACAGAAAAGTTAGACCGGATTCATATAAGATTTATAGTGGGGACAGTACCGGGATGTCTGGTGTATGGTGATGAGAACCGCATGATAGAAGTAGGACAGAATTTATTAGAAAATGCGATTAAATACGGAGATGGGGAGCGCATACAGATTTCATTTTCAGAGGAAGAGGATCATGTACTTGTGTCAATTACGAATTCCGGTTACACATTGCCGCAGAAAGAGACGGCACATATTTTTGATTCGTTTTACCGGGGAAGTAACAGTGAACATGTAAGGGGAAGCGGATTAGGATTGTATATCTGTAAGGAGCTTCTTCACAAGATGGATGGCGAGATCTATGCCGGAACAGCGAAAGACAATGAATTTACGGTTACAATAGTTTTGCGAAAGATATAGTAAGAATGTATCGTTAGATCGGGTGGGAATGATCCTGTCCGGTCTACTGTTGCTTTATAGGCAGTAGATGATTTAAGGATTATTTAATAATTCTTCTGTTATGCTGAATGCAAGAAAACAGGAAGGGAGTTATTTATATGTATCTCAATATATTGAAAAGAGATTTGAAGAGGAATCGTACCATGAATATAATTCTGCTGCTTTTTGTAATTCTGGCTGCAATGTTTGTGGCAAGTGGATTGAATAATGTGGTAACCATATTAAATGGAACGGATTATTTTTTTGAAAAAGCGGGACTGCTGGATTATATGATATTTACCCAGTCGGGAGATGGAGGTGTCGGGAAACTTCTGGAACATTCAACATCCGTTTCAAATTTCCGGGAGGAACATTGCATCTGGGGTTCCAATGATGATGTGACAGTAAATGGAAAGAAGCTTAGTACCAAGAATAATACACTGGTATTGCAGTCGTTAGAAAAAGATCAGCTGCATTTTTTTCTGACGGATAATGAGCAGCTTACACAGGTAAAGCAGGGAGAAATCTATATCACAAGTGGAATGCTTGCTAAGAATCATGCAAAGGTGGGAGATATGCTCCGTATTCAGATGCAGGATGTGGATATGACGTTCCGGATTGCCGGAGAGATCAAGGACGCTTTGCTTGGCTCCGACATGATGGGAAATACCCGGTTGATCATGAATAGTAAGGATTATCAGGTGTTTGCAAGAAGTGAGAAGGTAAAGACGTATGACGGAAGGATCTTTCATGTTGCAACGGACGATACGAAAGCACTTGCTTCCGAGCTGACCCGGGCATCTAACATTTTGTTTAGTTCAGATCGCTCCACGATCAAAATGGCGTATGTAATGGATATGATTGTGGCAATGGTCGTGTTAGTGCTTAGCATCTGTTTAATTATTGTGTCGTTTGTGATCTTAAGATTTGTGATCGCATTTACCATACAAGGGGAATATCGTGAGATTGGGGTTATGAAAGCGATTGGAATTAAAAATAGCCGGATTCGCAAATTGTATATAGTCAAATATTGTGTAATGGCTTTCGTGGGAGGAGTGACCGGTTTTGCCCTGAGTATTCCGTTTGGTAACATGTTGATTGCGTCGGTATCTGCCAAAATGGTTCTTGGAAATGACAATGGTCATGGAATCAATGCAATCGGTACAGTACTGGTTATGGTGTTGATGGTATGGGTTGCTTATCTGTGTACAGGCAATGTAAAGAAACTAACACCGGTTGATGCAATACGGAGTGGTCAGACCGGAGAGAGATACCGGAAGAAATCCGGGTACCGCCTGGGACGTTCCCATGTGCAGGCATCATTTTATATGGCGGCAAATGATGTGCTGAGTGCACCGAAACGGTATCTGACCATATGGCTGGCCTTTTTCCTGTGTTCCGTTATTATGTTGGGAATGGTGCTGGTATCCTCCACAATGAAGAGTAAGAATCTGATCACCTGTTTTGGAAAGGAATCAGACATCTATATACCGGATGCCAAACTGATCAAAATGAGTGTTATGAAGGAGGATGGGGAAAAGCAGTTAAAAGAGAATTACCGGTCAATGGAAAAGGATTTAGAAGAGAAGGGAATGTCGGGCAAAGTCAGCATGGAAATCTGGTACCAGTATTCCTGTGAGGTGGACGGAGAGGCCTATTCGGTTATTTTCCAGCAAAATACGGAGACAAATGCATCCGAGTATAGTTATACAGAAGGAACTGCACCGCAAAATGCAAATGAGATTGCAATCACGCCTGCGATTGGCGAACTATTAGGAATAGGAATTGGTGATACGATTACAATTGATTTTGGGGCGGAAAAAAGAAAGTGTATGGTAACGGCAATGTTTCAGTCAATGAACCAGCTTGGCAAAGTCGCAAGACTGCATGAGGATGCACCTACCTCGATGGTATATGCCAATGCAATGATGGCATATCAGATTGATTTTGCGGATCATCCGGATGAGAAGGAGATTACAAAACGGGTACAGGAGATCAAGCAGATGTATGATATTAATGGGGTCTATGATGCGGCAGGATATTGCGTGGATTGTATGGGAGTTGCGGATGTAATGGATTCTGTGATCCTGCTACTTCTGGTTATAACAGGAATTGTAGTGATTCTTGTAACAGTGTTGATGGAACGTTCTTTTCTGTCAACGGAGACTGGTCAGATTGCGCTTTTGAAGGCGATTGGATTTACAAATGGAACTATATGGAAATGGCAGGTGTGCCGTTTTCTTCTGGTAGCGATACTGGCAGAGTTGTGTGCAGTGGCGTTTGCAGTACCCGTTACAAAATTGTGGTGCGATCCGATCTGGGCGATGATGGGGGCGACAGAAGTTCGGTACTGTTTTGATCCGATAAAGATGCTGTTGATCTATCCGGGTATTATTCTGGGAGCGACATTGCTCACGATTGGAATCACTGCATGGAGGGTATACGCGATCCGTGGAACGGATTTGGTAAATGTAGAATAGAACAAGAGGATAGCATAGAGAATGATTGATGGGAAAGGATGGGAAGAAAGATGGGAAATATATTAGAAGTAAAAGATCTGTGTAAGACGTATGTGATTGATAAACGACAGAACAATGTATTGCGTAATGTGAGTTTCAATGTGGAAAAGGGGGATATGGTTGCTATTATGGGGCCGTCCGGTTCCGGAAAATCCACCTTGTTGTATTCTGTGTCGGGTATGGATCTTGCAACAAGCGGATCGGTCTTTTTTGATGGTCAGGATATAATGAAACTGGATAAGAACGCATTGGCAAAGAAGCGGTTAGATGAGATGGGATTTATCTTTCAGCAAATGTATATGATGAAGAACCTGACGATTCTTGATAATATTCTGCTTCCGGCAATAGAGAGTAAGAAATCGAAAGAGAGCCGGGCAGAGAAGGTAGCCCGTGCGGAGGCACTGATGCGAAAATTATCGATTATTGAGGTGGCGGATCATGACATTAATGAAGTGTCCGGAGGACAGCTGCAGCGTGCCTGTATCTGCCGGAGCATGATCAATCATCCGAAGCTGTTGTTTGCGGATGAGCCGACAGGTGCACTTAACCGGGCCTCATCTACGGAAGTGATGAATGAGCTGGTTCGTTTAAATGAGGAGGGAACCACGATCATGATGGTGACACATGATGCAAAAGTGGCATCACGCTGCAAGCGGGTATTCTATATTTTAGATGGCACAATGAAAGGAGAATATATCGCACCGGTAGGTGAGAGTCTGTCAGATATGGATCGGGAGCGGAGATTGAATAACTGGCTGTTAGATTTTGGATGGTAGAACGGATGTCGGCATCATAAAACAAGAGAAGTAAATTTGCTATAGGCACAAAAATGTAGCACAATCTATTTCCGGTTGCAACTGGATAGTTGAGAATGATTATTAATATGAGAACGATTTGCACATAAAAAATCCCGCAACAAAAGAACTACCATGTTGCGGGAAGAATATTTATCGTTACATACTCGATAATAATTGCGTACAGATTGCTTCCGGGTCATAATCAGGAGCATATTCTTTGGCAATATCGCATATCTGTTGTATTTTCTCTAAGCTTTCATCCAGATCTTCAGCAATTTCCTGAGGTGTTTTTTGCTTCTGGAGTTTACGGCAGACTTGTTTGGTTAAATATAGTGATTCGCCTTCGCGTTTCGAATCATTTAATAATATTTGTAATTTCATATATTCACGCCTCCAATCCCTGCTTAATTTGACCCGGTCTACCTCCTGCTGTAGTTCTTCCACGAATCTTCCTTTAGCAATCAGACCGTTAAACATTCGCATAACCTGTTTGAACTCTTCGGTTACATTACCAAGGTGCCCGGTAGTGTTGACAAATATCTTTTCGGTTCCATCTTCTAGCTCTAATTCAGGAATCTCCCGACAGACATTTCGAAAGCGATAGATGTAATGATCTTTTTCAAACAGATCAAAGGTACAGATGAATATGACTAAACTATGGTTCAACTCGTTGTAATTTGCACCCTTTTGTAATAGATCAAGATCAATCAAATCCTGATAATAGCGGCTTCGTTTCGTAAGTCCGGGGTGAGTTGTTGTCTGCATTTCCAGATTATATACAGTATGTGTATCATCTTCTAATATGACATCTAACCGGATACTTTTGGCATCATAACGGATGTCAATAAAATATTCATATATCGGATAGGAGATGGATTGAATCTTACAATCCAATATCACTTCTAAAAAATGCTTTGCCAGTTTTTTGTTGAGCATCACCTTACTGAACATAAAGTCGTCTGCAATTGTTAATTCATCGAATGTTTTTCCCATATTGTGTTCCTCCTTATTATATTAAATTATGGTTTGTGTGTCAAAGCTGCATTTGTATTTGATTAAAAGATAAATGATGGTAGATAGTGTAAGTGATATATATAATGAAAATACTAATAAAATATATTATATTGTATTGGTATCTTTAAATCAAGTGATATTTATTGTATACTTTGATTAGATATAGTATATAAGGAGGAATATATGAGTACAGAGGATTATGGAACGTTAATTAAAGAATTGCGGATCAAGAATGGACTGACACAGAATCAGGTGGCAGAAGCTCTTGGCGTTACACCGGGATATATCAGTAATGTGGAGAATAACCGGACAGCGATGTCGCTGCGGATCCTGACATACTATGCACGGTTGGTGGGATGTTCACTGGATTCGCTTGTTGGTGAGTTAGAACCGGAATATACGGAAACTGCATTAGACCGGCAGTTGTATGAAGCGATGATGCAATTGAATCATGATGAGAAGGAAAAGCTGCTAAAGACGATTGCAGTCTGGACGGAAGGAAGATAATAATACAAAGTGACATTTGTCACATCCGTATGCTGTCTGATCGTGACAGATGACATCTAACCGGGTGGAATCATTTTCCATATAATAAGCTCATAAACAACAAAACAAACGGTAATTCACAGGGTAAGAGACTGAGCCTGTGTTACATGGAAAGGGTGGTTGAGTATGAGTACAAAAAGGGAACATATGATTACATTACAGTTGGTGGTAGGTGTATTGTTTGTGGTGATATCGGGGGCAATCTTTGTAAGTAGTGCATGGGAATACATTCCGGCATTTGTAAAGCAGGGTATTGTGGCAATGAGCAGTATCGGGTGTTTTGCGGGATGTGTGAATCTGACCGGAAAAGGCGGATATACCAAAGTGAGAACCGCTTTATATTATTTAGGTGCCTGCTTTGGCGGGTTGTTTCTGCTTTCGCTTTATACCTATATTGGTCACGGACAGTATTTAGCATTTGCAGGATGTGTATTTGTAACCGGAATGTCATTATATCGGCTTTGGAAGAAAAAAGAAGTTTTTGACTATGTGATGTCAGCTCTTTTTACAGATGCAACATCGATTTTTGGTCTGATCATATTTAGTGATGAGAACTGGCTTGTATGCAATGTTGTGTTTGGTGTGTTAGTGTTGATCTACGCAGGGGTGTATTGCTATCTGGTAACAGCCGATCCGGAAAAGAAGAGGATATCTTTTCGGATTGCTAATCTCGTATTTTATATTCTGCATGGAATTGAATTTGCATGGCAGATGTTTACCGGTCATCTTCTATATTGGATGGAAGGCGGGGAATATACAGTTAGTTTTGTGTGGAATCTTGCAGTTGCAGGAGTGTTAGCATATCTGTTGTATCGGTCGCAGGGAAGAGGTGGTAAGATGACAAGTCTTGCCATAGTGGAGTACATCGGCTGGCAGCTGGTAGAGGTTGTATGTGAGCAGAAAATGATCGCAGAATTTGAGCCGGAGTTACATGCAATCGTTTTTGCACTTGGAATTGTTCTGTTAGGTCGCATCTGGTATGATAAGAAAAAGGGTGCGGAGATAGCACAGTTAAGCTGCACGGTACTTTTGTTTACGGTATGGGGGATGTATAATTTAGAGACAGGAAGTCTCTTACATGTACTGATCCTTGGAGTAGTAACGGCGATCCTGTTAGGGATTGTGGTAGTAAAAGAGAAACGCGGCTATGCTATGATATCGGGAATGGTTCTTTTGGTGATCGGTATCCGTCTGACATGGAATTTCTGGTGCAGCATTGCATGGTGGGTATATTTGTTTGCAGTGGGGGTTGCGATGATCATAATGGCGATTCGCAAGGAAAGAAAGAGATAGTGGGGTTACAATAATGGAGTTAATATTAGGTGTATTATATATACTTGTGATTGGAGCAGTTACCGTCAGTATGGCGGTGCTGCTTTTAAAAGGACAACGCAATAAAGCTAATTATCAATATGTGGGCTGCCAGACGATGGTAGTCCTTTGGTGCGTTTCACAGATATTGATTCTGTTATCCCATACAACCGGGCAGTTGACCGGCTCGTATCTGGTAGGAAATATTGGGATCTGTTTCGTTGGCGCATTCTGGCTGCATTTTGCGATCACCTATAGTGAAGTACGACTACCCCGGGTGGTTAGGATACTGCCGTATATCCTGTCGGCTTTTCACTATTGTATGGTACTGTCGAATCCATGGCATCACTTGTATTATAGTAGTTTCATGAAAGATGCAGTGACACATGGCATCTTCTTTTATACAAATGTGGCAGCAACGTATCTATTTGTGGTGCTTGGAGCTGTTTTGCTTTATCGCAGTGTGCACAAGAAGAACAGACAAAATGCAGCCGCAAGAGGATTGATCATCACCGCAGTACTTGTGCCGGTTTTGTTCAATGCGGTATATCTGACAGGATTGGTGCAATCGGCGTTTGATATTACGCCGTTAGGTTTTGGAATTTCCGGTATTTTGGTATTGATTGCAACTTTCCGGTATCGGTTTATGGATGTAAATGGAACGGCATTTGGAGATATTCTGTCTGGTTTGCAGGATGGTGTATGTGTCTTTGATCAGGAAGGAAGGGCAACTTTTGTGAATGACCGCTTTGCTGATTGGATGGGAATTTCCACAGAGGATGTCATTACGCTGACAGAGTGGCTGCAAGTGCTTTCGAAGATGGAGAGGATACATGTGTCCGAATGTGATGGAGACCGGAATGCTATTCTTAAAGAAACTTATTGTGACAGTAATGGAAGATTTCTACAGATTCAGCAGTACGAACAGCAAAGAACAATAGCTTTTGTGGTGCAGGATGTAAGTGAGTATTACGAGTTGGTGAATCGGACAAAGGAATTAGCGGTTTCAAAGGAAAAACTTGCATTAGAAAAGGAACGTAACAGGATCGCACAGCAGGTGCATGACACCGCAGGACATACACTTACCATGCTGCAATCTTATATGAAACTGGCAATTGTTTCGAATGAGCACAATAGGCAGGGTGAGGTAACAGGGTATCTAGAGGATGCAAGAAAGCTGGCTTCTGAAGGAATCCGGGAGCTGCGCATATCAATTAATCAGTTGCGACAGGAAGAGGAGGCACCGATGGTTACTCAGGGAATCTTACAGCTTGCTAACCGGGTGAAAGAGATTCCGGTTGAGGTGACAGTACGGGGAGAAGATAGGGAAGCATATCCCCATCTTGGACGAATATGTTATGATTGTGTGAGAGAATCCATTACGAATACATTAAAATATGCGCACGCAAGTAAGATAGATATTGTAATACGTTTCTTAAAGGATCGTTTAGAGCTTATGATCGCAGATGATGGGGACGGCTGTGACACGATAACAGACAATAATGGACTTCGAGGTATACGGGAGAGGGTAGAGAAGGCAGGTGGCAGCGTTCATTTTACATCAGAAAAGGGACAGGGATTTTTAACTGTAGTTAAGATTCCGTATGAACAGGCAGGATGATTCATTATCTAGATATCCATTAGATGAGAAGGAGAAAAGTATGGAGAAGATCAAGGTATTGATTGCAGATGATATTCGGATATTGCGACAGGGACTGAAGGCGGTATTATCAGCAGATACACAGATGGAAGTGGTTGCATTGGCAGAGAACGGAAAGGAAGCCTTTGAAAAGTGCAGGGTGTATCAGCCGGATGTGGTTTTGATGGATATGCGGATGCCGGATTATGATGGAGCATATGGAATCCATGCGATCAAAGAACAATATGCAGGAGTTAAGGTGTTGGTACTCACTACTTTTGATGACGAAGAAACGATTGCCAAGGCAGTGCAAAATGGTGCAGATGGTTATATATTAAAAGAGATGGAGGATGCCAGTGTCATTGCGGCAGTAAAGAGCGTATATCATGGTATCAGTGTATTTGGAAGTGGAATATATCAGGTAATGCGCAACCAGATGGAACCGGCGGCAAAGAAGAAGTTAGAAGGAAATGAGGATGTACCGACTGAACATTTTACAGACCGGGAGAGGGATATATTACGTCTTGTGGCAGGTGGATATGACAATAAGGAAATTGCGGCCAAATTATTTTTAGCAGAGGGAACGGTGCGCAATCAATTGTCCAGACTGTTGGAAAAGTTGGAATTAAAAGACCGTACGCAGCTTGCGGTGTATGCGGTCAAGCATGGATTGGATGAATAAGATTGTCGGCTTTGTGTTTGCCTGATAGTCGCCGTACATAAATTATTTGCTTTTTTATATACTTCCATATAAAATAAATTATTATGGAAGAGACATGGAAGTTTTCAAAGGGAGGATTTGTACATATGAAAAAGATAAGAGAGAAATTTAATATACATGGTTTGCTGGCCGGTGCGTTGTTTTTCGGTATGGCAGTTGCTATACCTCATACAATAGTACATGCTACTGAGCTGACAGCGACGACGGAGATTGCAGCGACAGAGGCTGCGACCACAGAGCAGGCTGCCACGGAAGCAGTAACAGAGAACTTGACGGAGATAGACAACAATTTATCTGTGGTTAAAATTATATCCATTGATATTGTTTCTAAGGACTCCATGAAACTAACATGGGAGAAGAAAAAAGATGCAGATGGTTATATTATTTTCAGAAAAAATGGTACGGAGGATTGGAAAAAAGCAGGAGAATGTAAGGGAGGTCAGAAAAACTCTTATGTAGATGAGGATCTTACTTATAAGAATACTTATGCATATATGGTAGTTCCGTATCAGAAGCAGAATGGAAGCAAGGTATATGCAGCCCCAAACGGAGAGGGAACGACTAAGAAGCTTGCTTATTATAGCGAATATAAAAAAGGATTGAAATATTACTATGATATGGAAGGTAATGTGATCAAGGATGTAGAAGGAATTATAGGCGAACAGAAGTCCTATGTATTGAAGGTCAACACATCTGCTTGTGTTGTAACCGTTTACGCAAAAGATGGAAAGAAAGGCTATAAGATTCCGGTGAAGTCTTTCCTGTGCGCACCGGGTAAGACGAACAAGACAGGAACCTTTTACACAGGTGTGACACACCGGTATTGGGTGTTGTTCTATAATTCATATAGTCAATGGACAAAGCAGATTCATGGTAACATCCTGTTCCATACTTCTCCATATACGCAGTATCGCAACAATAAGTCATTGGATGTTGAGGAATATAACAAGTTGGGAACCAGAGCGTCCCATGGCTGTATCCGTCTGCAATGTGTGAATATGAAATGGATCTATGATCACTGTAAGGGACGAACCAAGGTAGTGATCTATGAGAGCAAGAATCCGGGACCATTTGGCAAGCCGGAGTTAGAGAAACTTCCGTCATGGCATACCTGGGATCCGACCGATCCGGCAAGTGCAAAATGGTGTGAGAAGAAGGGGTGCCATTAAATCACACATTGCGAAAATACATCATAAATGCTATGATATATGCAAGATTTTGGTGCAAAGGAGATTATTACAATGGTAAAAATGATTATGCATGGCTGTAATGGTCATATGGGACAGGTGATTACTGAGTTAGTAGCAAAAGATTCCGATATTGAGATCGTAGCCGGGATTGACGTAGTGGATAACCGTGACAATGGATATCCGGTGTTTACCAACATTTTCGATTGTGATGTGGAAGCAGATGTGATCGTGGATTTTGCAGCGGCGGTTGCGGTAGATAATCTGTTAAAGTATAGCAAGGCAAAGAAGATTCCGGTTGTGCTCTGTACGACAGGATTAAGTGAGCAGCAACTTGCAGATGTAGAGAAGACAAGTAAAGAGGTTGCGATTTTGAGGTCTGCGAATATGTCTTTGGGAATCAATACATTGCTTAAGCTGTTAAAAGATGCAGCTAAAGTATTTGGCAATGCCGGATATGATATTGAAGTGGTAGAACAGCATCATCGTCTGAAGAAGGATGCACCAAGCGGTACCGCTCTTGCGTTAGCAGATTCTGTCAATGAAGCACTTGGCAACGAGTACGAGTATGTATATGACAGAAGTACCAGAAGTGAACAGCGTCCGGACAAGGAGATTGGTATTTCATCTGTTCGTGGTGGCACGATCGTGGGTGTACATGATGTGATCTTTGCAGGAACGGATGAGGTGATCACATTTAATCATACTGCTTATTCAAAGTCTGTCTTTGCAAAGGGTGCGATTGAGGCAGGCAAGTTCTTGGCAGGCAAGCCGGCAGGTATGTATGATATGGCGGATGTGATTGAAGCACAGGCATAACAGGAGGAACAGTTGTGAAGGAGTATGATGTAATTGCTCTTGGCGAGTTATTGATTGATTTTACAGACTATGGAAACAGCGAACAGGGCAATCCCGTGTTTGAGGCGAATCCGGGTGGTGCCCCTTGTAATGTATTGGCGATTCTCAAGAAGTTTGGTAAGTCGTGTGCATTTATTGGCAAAGTGGGTAATGATGTATTTGGCAAGATGTTGACAGACATATTAGATGAAGTAGGAATTGCACATGAGGGTCTTGTGGTGGATCCCTATTACAATACAACGTTGGCATTTGTTAAGAATTTTGAGAATGGAGACCGGGAATTTTCATTCTATCGGCATCCGGGAGCAGATATGATGCTTCGACCGGAGGAGCTTTCCTGTGAGCAGATAGCAGATGCAAGAATCTTCCATTTTGGAACGCTTTCCATGACAGACGAGGTAGTCCGGGAGGCGACAAAGAAAGCAATTGCAACGGCAAAAGAGAATGACTTATTGATCTCCTTTGACCCGAACTTAAGACCTCCGCTTTGGAGTAGCTTAGATGTTGCGAAAGAGCAGATTGCATATGGCATGAGCCAGTGTGATATTTTGAAGATTTCAGATAATGAGATTGAATTCATGACTGGAACCTCTGATTTTGATAAAGGTGCAGCAATGCTGCAGGAACAGTATCCGAATATCCGTCTGTTGAATGTAACAGCAGGCGCAGATGGCAGTTATTCCTACTATCAGGGAAGAAAGATATTTGTACCATCTTATCTGCTTGGTGGAACGGTGGATACAACAGGAGCCGGTGATACATTCGGAGGATGTGTCCTCAATTATGTCTTAGATCATGATATTGACCATCTGACAGATGAGGAACTTACGGAGATGCTGCAGACAGCAAATGCAGCAGCATATCTTGTAACGACTAAGAAGGGTGCTATCCGGTCTATGCCGGAACCGGAGGACGTACGCAACATCACAAACAAATAAATGCTCTTCTACAGCGTAAGTCGAGTGGGGTGCGAAACATTCAGGCTGTGAGATCGGTTGGTTGGGATATAACATATCAACGCAGGCACACTCGCGTTACGAATCGCACGCAGCAGTACTAGGCTCG